>Ga0209593_10000052_pt1 | contig 59750 bp, 69 predicted proteins | sample PPLLaktember2015_3_FD_187260 | JGI IMG/M metagenome (GOLD analysis project Ga0209593, IMG submission 187260) | Freshwater sediment microbial communities from Prairie Pothole Lake near Jamestown, North Dakota, USA - PPLs Lake P7 Core (6) Depth... | ecosystem: Environmental > Aquatic > Freshwater...
CTCGGGCGCGGTGCCGTTGGGAGGCGTGGCGGGTGCGGTGCCCTCGGCGGGTGGGGTGGACTGCGCTTCGGCCTGTGCGGTTTCGCTCATGGTGGGCGTTTCTCCTTACAAATAGACTATACCGCGTCGTGGGGGGAAATACAAGTGGGTTGGGTGGGAAATCGAGACGTGTTCGAAAAGTTGCTTGGGCCTAGTCCATGATTAAGGTTTCCTCCTTCTTCGCCAGTGTAAGGCCACGTTCAAGTCGTGTGAAATTACCTGCAGGTTCTCCCTGCGGTTATTCAGACCGTTGCCGTCCTTGTGGTCTACGTCCAGGCTTCGATCTGTCACACCTAGAATCTGACGATGCATGAGTACGTCTTGGTAGGTGGGATATGACTTGCGCCTAGCATAACGCAGGTCGGCTACCTTTAGGATGTGCCACTTGTGTAGTACGAGGCTATCGTAATCTTCATCGTCTACGATAGCCTCGTAGCCTTGAGTGAGAGGTATGTACTTCATGGGCTAGAAGAAAGGGAACCGCTCGTCAGCTTTGGCCGCGTCCTTGTGGTGCCTCCGATCACGCTTGGCTGGCATAGGATTAATACGAGGCTCGTTGCGTGGCACGAGATACCGAAGTCCTATCGCTTCTAAAGCGGCGCTGGCCCAGCGTTGGCGGTTTAATAAATCACGCTTGTCCTGCGCTGGTGTGAGTTTGTGGGCGAGTGCGATAGGCTCTAAGCGTGAGAGGATTAATCTGATTTTTTGGGTGGGGAACGATCTGACTCGACGACGCCGGCCTTGATAGTTGCGTGAGCCGGTGCCTAGTTCGTCGTCATTCCACACCGGAAGTTGGTTATCCTCGACCCGAGCATCGTTGTACTCTGGCAGGTCTGGTTCGATGTTGTGTCGATTGTCGATCCAGTCTGTCGGGTTGGGATTGGCGTCGAGCAGGGCTATTAAGTAAACCGAGACGCCGAGATAATACGCCCGACCGTTATAGCGATAGAGTTCGGTCTGTTCGTTGAAATAGGCCCACGCTTCGTCAGATAGTGCGACGTTCACATGAGGCTGCTTCGGTGGTGGGTCTGCGAGGCGAAAGCTGTGCTTCGGGCGTGCGAATGTGCCTGATAGGCTCGATGTGTACAGATAGATAAACGCTGCGTCTAGTGCAGATTCTAAGCTCAGGTGGAAGCTGAGAATGTACGCTAGGTGTGGCGGGTCAGCATTGAACGATAGTATGACGTTGAAGTTGGGTCGGCTCTCGACTACGGTGAGTGTGACTGGAATTGGTGGTTCGTTATTCATTGCTTCTTGTAATCTCCGGGGATCACACCCGTTGCCCGTAGGCCGACGTAGTTTTCGGATCGTAGCTGAGTGGCGGTCACTTCGAAGCATTCGACGCAGCAATTTAAACGGAAGTCCGCAAGGTCTGGCGGGTAGAACGGATCGTCGCCGCGTTGTGGTGTAGGGAGCGGCGAGCCAGGGTTGAGCGCATAGAAATGCATGACTGCCCTGGCTCCGCACAGTTCACACGCTGTATTCATTCGACTTCGATCTTCAGGCTTTCTTGGTCGAACGGGTCGTTTGGCAGGACTGGAACGTACTCCATGTCGGCCAGGTGTACACTGAGTTCAGTGTCGATGCGCTCTTTGAAGTCTGGGTTCGCAACCCACAGCTTGAGTGCATCGTGTACGGATTGTGCATCCTGGTCTGAAGTAGACGTGGGCAGTGTGAACTTGATGGTGACGGTGAACACGGTGAACCGCTGATCTGACATCTTAGTATGACCATCCTTTTCTGGTGAGTTGTGATTGGCGGCGTTTCTCGTGATTGCCTACACGGCCGACGACCCACATGAGGGCGGCTGTGATCTGCTGTGGTGTGCAGTGCCACGGCCCGTTCATATCACGCGGATTGTACACGGGCATCTGGAAGCCGCGCCACTTCAGATTAACTTCACGCCAGCTGAAGCTGTACACATCGTCGGTGGCTGGTGTGGTGAAGATGCTCCAGCCTCGCGCCCACGGCAGACAGTATACGTACAGCACACGGTCGCTGGTGAAATTGACGGGGATACGCACGCCGTCACGATACGCCTCGACTTTGTGTGCTGGGCTGGTGTTGGGCTGTAGTGCTAGGAGCTGGATGATAGCTTCGACGTGTGCTTGTACGTTCGCTTTGTATTCTAGTCTGGCTCGCTCGATGTCGCCTGGTGTGACAGTCATGGCTGCTGGCCCTTTCTTATTCGTGTGCGTATGCGTACTGTGCTTGTGCGGTGGTGATTGCGCTTTCGAACTCCTGCTTGAACAACGTCAGTCTAGCTCTGAGAGCGGTGATGGAACCGAAGATTTGTGTACTCTTGAACACCGCATCACGGTCGCTGGCGGGCGGTTCTAGTGCTTTGGCTATCATTTGTTCGTCGGTCTGTCCAGGCTGCTTGCTGCGGCCTAACGTTACGAACAGATGATTACACGACACGAGTTCTGGTGGGCTGATCCTGTGGCCTGTTTTCTCTAGCGTAGGCATGATGCCTCTGACGAGCGCATCCATGTGATAACGCTGCGCTACGATGTCGCTCCATATTCTGGATGTAGCAGCCTCACCACGCGCAACCCTGATAATCTGTGCGTTGTGTTCGATGTGAGGTATGTAGTCGAGTACAGGCTGGATCAGGGCGATCAGTTCTTGTGCTTCACGTACCTGCCTATGAAGTCTACCTTCTGAGTTAGGTACCGGCGTAGCTTCTGGGGCGAGCGGTGCTTCGGGTGTGGGTGTGAAGGCTGGTGTGGGTGTGGGAGCGTCGTTAGTCTGACCCCACTTCCCGTCGATGAGCGGAACTGCACGTTCCTCTGGTGGTAGGTTTGCACCTATCTCGTGCAGCTTTGCGAAGCCCAGGATAGATGCACAACCGGCGCCTACGAATAATCTTCGTTTCATGGCTGCTGGCCTTTCTTGTGAGTATGGACTAATCTCACACTTGAGCATACTGGGTTAGAGTATGCTCTGGTGTGGTATTAGATCAGATCGATGCCGTCGTCGGTGGATGCGATGCGTAGTGTAGCGTAGGTTGTCCAGTCTGGACGTGAGATGATGTAGCTGAGACTGTTCTCGTTGAACGTGGCGGTGTAGCCTTTGCCTCCGATGATACGCTGAGCCTCTTTCATCATCTGATCGAGGCTATCGTTCTGATCGTAGGAATGAGATTCGTCTACGATATATGAGAAACCATCATGTGCGAGTGTTACGCGGGCGTGAAATAATGTGCGTGGCTGGCGTGTCATGGCAGTTAGCCCTTTCTTGTGAGTTGATATTAATCTCACACTGGAGCATACTGGCTGGTGTGACAGTATGCTCGATGTGGTATTAGATATCGTTGGCGGAGGCGAGTGTGATAGCGGCGTCGCACTGATCCTCGTACTGCACTTGAAGATCGCCTGACTTAACCTGAGTGACGTACACGAAGTCAAAGCCTGCTGGCGACTGCGAAGGACGGCATACCCATGCATCGCCCGGTGCGAAGTCCTGAAGTGCGAGGACGGCGAACAGCTTGCACGCGACGTAGAAGTATTTAGCTGCGAGCATCGTGATACTCCTTAGCCTGAGCGATGAGCAGGGCCTTGTCGAAGTCTGAGATGTTTTTGTTGGAGACGGCCCACAACGTCATGCTGTAGACCCAGCTGTGATACCGAATGTGCGCGTCGGGATCGCTGGTGTGGACTTCGGACGCGGAGTGCCAGAGGTACGACTGCGGGTTATTCCTGAGCGCGTGTGAGTGGCGAAGGTGGCCTTTGCTATTGCCATCGGTGTCGGTCGGGATGTAGTACCCTGTGCGTTCCGTGCGAGTAGGGAAGTTGGACATTGTGTGAACCTTTCTTTAGTCCCGTTAGACGCTGGCATCTCACACCACGAGCAGGTGGGACTATGTGAGACATTGGTGAGGGGCGGGTATCACACCCCTCTAGCCGTAGGCGTGTTAGTAATCGGTGGGCCGGGTTTCTAGATCGGTGGCTTCGCCGCTGGTGAACTTGGCGATGTTATCCTGAATCCACTTGATAGGATTGTCGAGAAGTGGATCGTCACCGTAGATCGGAGGCAAGTATAAATCATCTGGTTGGGCGTTGAGATGCTTACGCATGAGTTCTTCGTCCCAACTGTCGCGATGGAAACCTGGGTCACGTCGCGCGGACTGTCCAAACTGATGTCTACACGCTTCGATCCCGATGTAGCGTGTGACTTCCGGCCGGGTGAGTGACATCACTTCGCTTAAGACGAGAGGCTGAGTGGAGATATCCCAGCTGATCAACATGTTGCGCCTGCGGTCGATACTGGAGAGGCACACGAACGGTGTGATGATTACTGGACGAATGTTCGCCATTGCGATTGCGAACGCTGCGAGTGCCGCCCCACGCTCGATCAGCTTAGCGTTGGGGATCATGGCGCTGGAGGTAAGACCTACGAAGAGGCGGATTGGCGTGCGTTCGTCGTTCGTGCGACGTTGCATCCACATGTTCTGCGGCTGACCCTGCACGTACGCTGGAATGTCGGGATAGTAACCGTAGACTTCACGATACCATTCCCTGCGCGGCGTTTCGATCTCTAGCGTGAGTTGATCGACGATATCCTGGGCGCGTTTGACGTGCGTTTCGTCGCCGTCGAGTAGAATACGCTCGCCTTCTTTGACGTTCTCGGTATCCAGCTCACCTGAGAAAGAAGGCATCGGCCCGTTGATGATGCGCTGCTCACGGAGCCACATCATGTAAGACGTAGCTCCGCTGAAGTGATTGTACTTGTCAACCATTGAAGTTAACCTTGTTCAGATTGGTCTTGCCGTTGCTACCGGGATCGCGGGCGACCCAATCTTCTGCCGCCCGTCCAACGTGAGGCCACTTTTCTGCGCGAGTGTAGCGTCCGAACACCATGTCTACGATCTTGCGACGGCTGAGCTTCGAATGGAGGATCAAATCCTGGCCGCGCTCGCTGGCCCTTGGGCTGATTACGAACGTTGCTTTCGCATCACGAGCCGCCTGGCGAACCTTCTGCACAACCTCGACCCACTCGTGACAACTGGTGTGGATCATGCTGCGCTCTAGCTTAGGATCGTAGTCCATAGGAAAGAATGTGAACCGATCCATGAACGCATCGTCCTGCTTGAAGCGGTTGTACTGTGCGTCAGCACCCGCACCGACCGTGTTCGCAGTAGCGAAGATGTAGCAGTTCTTGTGACGCTTCCGAAGGCCGCCGCTGCCATCCTTGCCGCGCGGGAATGCGAACTGAGCGTTGGCGAGTGCCATGTTCAGAGCGACCATCGCTTCCGGAACCGAGTTGTCACACTCGTCCAGAAAGTACACACCGCCGTTCACGTAGTAATCGTAGAACTGGGTGCTTACGTAGTCACCATCCGCGTTGAGATAGCCAACCAGCTGGATGATGTTGAGGATCGAACCGTAACCGTCGATCCGATCTTCCATTCCGAGGGCTTTGCCGATCTGGTTGACCAGATAGGACTTGCCTGCGCCTGCCGGACCAGCGAGCCAGAAGTTACGGCGCTCTGGCGCCATCGACTGCACAGCATCGAAGAAATCATCGAAGTCGATGTGCTTCGGGCCGTCCAGAGTGTAGGTCTTGTTCGTATCGCGATTGTAAATCTCGATACGAGTAGTGCGCTCTTTCTCGTCTTTCAGCTGGCGTATCTCTGCCTTGAGCAAGTCGAGTTGAGCGTTGTAGCCGTTGATCTGGGCGGTGTTGCGATCCGCTTGTTCAGCTGCCGCGTTTGACGTAGTGGCCGCTGCCGTGGAAAGCTGCTCAACGTCGTCGAGCCGTTGCGCCAGATCGTCGGGAATCGCACCGTTCGTGCTGGGGACTTCGATCTTAGGCTGAGGATTGAACGTGGGCGCGGGCGCTCCGATATCGTGAGCCTGCTTGGCTTGCTGCACAAGCTTAGCTTTGAGCGCGTTGCCCAGGTTGGCGTTTTTCACACCCCATCTGACACTGGAAGGGTTCCAACTGTCGTTGATGTTGTGCGCCTGCATATCGGCGCTGTGAACGTCCGAAGCATCATGCCAATCCGACGGGCCGGAGCCGACGTACGGATGTGCGTGACGCAACGGCTTACCGTCTGGCGGTAAGAAGTAGCCGGTGGACATTGGGCAGTTAGCCTTTCGTGAGTGTACAACCTGGCGGGTTGCGCGCCTCATGATTTTAAATCAAGAGTTAAGATTTGACTTTAAGATTAGCCCGGCATGGGCGCGGGCGCGACGTTTTTTTATTTTTAGTATGACAGTCTGACGTGTGAAGTGGGTTTATTCTTGGTATGATCGACGTTGAGATTGGGCAGGCTCCGGCTAGGCCGGAAACCTGCTGTCCCAGACGATCTGCTTGTTGTGTATGATCTGAACATAGGCGACCGGATGCGTAGTGTTGCTAACGTGGGACTGGTTGATCCTAATTTCTGCCAGCCCGATAGCTTGGTAGAGAGTAGAATATGGGCGGGATGGTTTAGACTGGGTGCCGTCGACGTAATGGTACACTATACGGTACATGCTATCCTAATCTGATGAACAGGCTGAGTGGGTTGGGTTCTAGTTCACCCTTTACGTATTTACCTACACACTGACCCCTTTACACTTCCTTTCTGCTGATCTTTTTAAATTGGAACCCATCCCACTCACAAGAGAGGATAGGCGTCAGATTAAGATTAAGTCCACATTTTCAAAAGTAAAAGTGAGGCCGCCCAAACCCGCCGAGCGGCCCCCCGAGAGCGTGTGCCAGAGGCTAGTACTTGACGCGCGAGTCAGTTGGCTCGCACCGGCACGCTACGCACAGATCACGCACGCGATCCGGATTGTCAGCCTCTACCGTAATAAGCGTGTTGCTCAGATCGCCGCAGCCGTCGCAGAATTCCGCGCCATTCCTGCCGTCGAAGCAGGCCAGATATGAGCCGCAAGCGAAGTCCCAGACCAGAACGAGCGCCTTATCCTCATACGCCCAATCGCGCGCTTGCTTCAGAGCGGCCGATTTGCTGGCGAAAGTCACAGTCTCGCCGTAAGCTGGCCATTCCACACGATAATTGCGCGGAATAGCCTGACCCATAGTGCGTGCATTGTACATCAGATTAGTACCCCTTGTACCAATTCAGCAGACGCTCGACGGCCGCTTCCAGGGAGTAGTAAAATCCCTCGAAAATCTCACCGTCCCAAAGCAGGAACCAAACCGGACCGACCTCAACGATAGACCACACGATCAGAATACCTTTCTCACACTTAGCGAAACTAGCGCCGCCGCGTAGAGGCGTGTGATTGGCGCCGCAGGGCGAGCCGTCTGGCTCACCCGAATTTGAGTTCGTTGTTCAGATAGTCCACGAACCGAGGATAAATCCGCTTGAATTCTGCGTCCGTCGCCCAGACCGAGTACAGCATCTGCACAAGCCTGCCGTCGACGCCAGAGAAACAGGCCGCCTTCAGCATTTCCTGAAGCGGCGCCTTGTGCTCCCTCAGATTAGCCGTGCCGCACTGTGGGCAGAATTTCATAGGCTGCAGATTTACAGTGTACTCCTGCCGCACCATAAACACAGCGCCGCAATCGCCGCACGTAAGCTGGAAATCGCCCGTCAAACGCATCATCAGATTAGCCCCCTCAATTACCAGGCCCGGAATTCCGTCCAGCGACCGATGCACCGGACGGCAAACTTCCAGCTGCACGGACGGGTCAGGTTCTGCCCGTACTCAGAGATTACGATCCACCTATCCTCAGAAACCTGGACGATGCACAACATGGCTGGTATCCCTACGGCGTGATCTACTAACACAACGTTAATAGTTAAATAAGAAGTTAAGAGAATGTGGGCGGCTAAGCCTGCCGCCCTACCCTGAGTGCGAGTGTGTTAGCTGTTGGCCGCGATCAACGCTTCCGCCTCCGCCAGCTTAGCCGTGTCGCCCGCCGCACGCGCACGGTGAGCCATAAGCAAACCCTTGCGCAGATTGGCTGCCTTCTCACGCGCGTTCAGCTTAGCCGTCTCGCGCTCCGCCTCCGTGTTGTAACGCTTGCGCCCGTCCGTCTTGACCGGAAGCGTAACGCCCAGCTTGTCGGCGAGCACTTGCTGCAGCCACGGCCCGAGCGCCGTGTCACCCGCTGCCGTACGCGCGGCCGCGAGCAACTCCGGCGTCAACGGCATGTGAATGAAAGCCGGATCCTTCTTGCTCTCCGCCGACTCATTCTCCAGCACAATCGTCTCAGTCATCTGCCCATTCCCTTCGGCCGTGTTAATCTGCCCGTCCAGCGCGCCCATCACCTGGTCCATAGCGTCCGACATTGTTGAGTATCCCACTGCACTATCTGGTCTTGAATGCCGTACCACATGGCACGGTGTACCTACGCCACATACAGGCGCCAGAAATTGTAGGCTACGCGGGTGACAAATCCGCGCACGCGGCCGTACCTTACGCGGGGCTAACTCGCTTTTGATAATCCGGGTTGTCGAAAGTCCGGACCGAGTTTGTGACCCCTGCTCCGCGACATGGAAAATACCCATGCATGATTACGGATTCGTTGCACTAAATGCAGACCGCGGTATGAGATTCTGTGAGCGTACGCCGTCCGTCCTACGTCGGCGGATTTGGTTGTTTTCTTGTCGATCTTTTTTGGGAATGTGAGACTATTCTTACTCACCAATCCTCTTCGATTCGACGCGCCGCGCGCTTTCTTTTTTTCTCTGCAACCCTCACTACTTCAACTACGTTGAGTATACACCGTCTGACTAGGATCGCAATTGGGCGGCCCTCCCATAGCGCGTGCCTCAGAAGAAACCTCATCCTGTAATGTGCCCCAACTTCCATCCCCATCACTACCCCATTCTACCACACCACAATCCCAAAGTCAAGCCCCCAATACACCCCAAAAACAATCCCACAAAGTACCCCGTCCCACCTTGACCCCACAGCACCACCCATGTATAATCGTCCCAAGCACATCCCACAAGTGCCCATCCCACACCCTGCCCGCAGTTCCATCCCTTAGCCTGATGACAACCCCAACACTACTCCCATCCGATCAAGCAGTCGGCTATCTTATCGCATCCGGCGGTAACTCAAAACTGGCCGCTGTTCAAGCCACCAAAGAACTCTCCACCACTATCACAGAAGCCCAACTTCTCGCCTCTATAACTAATGATCCCAACTCACTCGCCCCGCTCACACAACAACTGAACCTCTTATTAATCCTCAACACAGTCGAAAGCCTACGCCTCAGCCACCACGCATTCATCCAAGCACTCCCCAATCTCAGCGCCAAAGACGCCGCCCAAACTTACATTAAGTTACTCCAGACGCTCACTAATATCGCGCGACCCGATCTATCCCAACCAGACCCCTCTAGGGAAGGTGTGAAAGGCCCCCTCAATCCAGATCAAGTTCTCGAAGCCCTGCCTCCCGACGTACAAAGCGCTATCAAACTTCTGATGGATGCTCGTGGTAACAGCAGCTCAGCAGAGTGACGCGCTAGCCACAATCGCCGCGTTCATAAAGAAGCAGTCAGAGCCTCCAGCTCCACCCAATATCGCTGACTGGGCAGAAGCTAACTTCTATATCCCTACCGATATCGGCCAAAACAAACTCATCAAACTCCTCCCCCACCAGCGCGTCATACTAGAACTGTTCTTTAACCCAGCACATGCCCAAGCATTAAACTGTGGCCCCAACTTCCAGACACTCGTTTACTCAACTATTAAAAAGTCAGGTAAGACCGCAATCGCAGCGGTCGTAGCACGTTGGATCACAGAGACGTGGGGATCACACAGCGAAGTATTCAGCCTCGCCAACGACCTCGAACAAGCGCGAGGCAGAATCTACCAAGCGGCCCTAACCAGCATCGAACTCGACCCCTCTTTCAGACGCCAACACAAAGGCATCCCTCACCGATGGCGCATCATCGAGCGTCAAGCTACGCACCTACCCTCCTCGTCTACATTAAAGGCTGTCTCCGCAGACTACAAAGGCGAGGCAGGTTCAAACCCAGTCGCAACCCTGTGGTCAGAGCTATGGGGGTACGAGTCGGAATCCTCAATCCGACTTTGGGAAGAACTAACTCCCGTCCCCACACGTCCCAGATCGATAAGATACGTAGAAACCTACGCCGGGTACGAAGGCGAATCTGCGATCCTAAACGAACTCGAAGATCGCATCAAGAAAGACGGCATCAGATTAACTCGCCACCAGCTTATTAATCTCGGCCTCGACTGGCCGTTCCCAGACGCAGAACTCCCATTCTATTATCATCCTCCCACACGCACATTCGCCTACTGGGATACCGGACTTGCCGCACGCAGAATGCCCTGGCAAACCCCAGAATATTATTCAGCCCAGGAAGGCGAACTACGTCCCTCAGCCTACCGCAGACTTCACCTCAACGAAAGAGTATCCAACGCAGAAACCTTCATCCAAAAAGAGTGGTGGTCACGACTTGCCCGCACCTCATCGCCTCTCACGAAGAACACTCCTATCGTTGTTGCTGCAGACGCCAGCGTTACGGGTGACTGCACCGCACTCGTCGCCGTCTCACGCGACCCCGCCCAACCAGATCAGGTGGAACAACATCTATGCCGTGTCTGGCACCCTACCGCAGCTCTTCCTCTCGACTACTCACAAACTATCGAACCTACGCTGCGTGAGTGGTGTAAAAACTACAACGTGGTCCAGATCGCTTACGACGCATATCAACTTCACGACCTGATGACCCGTCTCAGAAACGACGGTGTAGCCTGGACACGTTCATTCTCACAGAACGCAGAACGCTCTATCGCAGATAAACAACTATTCGACCTCATCAGAGACGCCAGAATCCATCACACAGGCGACCCCACCTTGGCAGAGCACCTCTATAATTGCGGAGCCAAAGTCCCAGCAGGCGACAACTCTCGACTTCGGCTCGTCAAGAAAGCACAACGCTCCAAAATCGATGCCGCAGTAGCACTCTCAATGGCAGCCTCCGAGTGTCTCCGTCTCAACTTATGACCCAGAACGAAACCGCGTGGCTCTGAATAAGGACAGCACCTTGCTCACTATAAACGTTCGAACCACCGCAACCAACCCCCTCCACGGTGAAGGGCTGTGACAGCGTACAACACCCACACGACGCCTCCGATCGCCAGGGGCGAAGAATATCGAAAGCGCCTGCAGCATTTTCTAAGAGAAGGTTCGTTATACATACAGTCAACGAACCATGTGATAATTAAACGTTTGGTACTAGAAGGCCACGCCAACAGCTTCGCTTATGGGATTTGTTGCTTCCGCTGCGACACAATCTCCTGGACACCAGAAGATGTCAATGGACGCTACTGCCCCAAGTGTAGAATCTACCACGGCGCTACGTAATTTTCTAGAATGGGGCGACATCATAAGACAAACCTCAGAATACGCTATCATCAGGCGCTACTACATAAGCAACTTAGCCCATCCTTTCACACACCACTCCATGTATACTCTCGGCACACACGAGTACGGGATCGGTTGCTTCTCGTGCGGAAAAATCTCGTGGAATCTCGCAGACGTGAACGCCCGGAGCTGCGAGTTCTGTGACTGACTGGAACTGGTTTTCGTTCGTAGTCGGTATTGTAGCTGGCGTAGGACTGACGTGGGTACTGGTTCTCGTAGAACAGGCTCGCCACGCTGAAGAAACCGACCACCGCTTCAGACCATGACACGTCTCGACGTTCCTTATATCAGTCAGCTAATAAACGGCTCCGGCGGCAATAACTGTGGCCCCGCCTGTTTGTCGATGGCTCTCGCCTACAGGGGTGTGATACCCCCGACGCAGGAGGCGATGCTGCAGGTAGCCGACATCACACGCGATGGTAGCTTAAACAACGTAGGTATGACCGGAGGTTACGTTAACTTCCAGCAACTTGCGATGGCAGCCGGTTGGTATGGTCAGTCAGTAACTTGGATTTATTCTTGGGAATCCGTTAATAACTCTATTCAGAATAATGAACCCGTCATCATCCTCCTCGACAACATCCCGCTCCAACCACGCCAGTATCCGGTTTCTCCTGCGTGGAACGCCCACCACTTTATCTTACTTACTGGCGACAACCCCGCTCAGGATGATCCAAACAGATATAGCAGCGATCCGCTCTCATACTACGTACAAGCGCCTTACTTCTACACTGAAGCCTCTACAAGACAAGGCGTAGCCAATCTAGGCGCTGTGCAGGCGATGGCACTACAGCCTATCGACCGTCCACCACCGCCTCAGCCAGAACCGGAGAAGATCATGTTGATGGAAGATTGGCAGATCAGAGCGTGGGTACTTCAGGATTTATATGCCTGGGCAGGTATCCCATACAATCCTGACGATCCTACATCACAAGGCTGGGTGAATGCATTACGAGCTGGTCACTATCTCGGACGACCACGCACCACCGGCCGTCCATACGGTGAAGGTGATCAGGCTGGTGTGTGGGCTGAATTTGATTACGGCGTGCTGTGGGCACGCGCCTCCGACGGCGCAACTTCATGGACAGGATAGCAAACACATGATCGCAGAGCGTATGCCGGACGTAGCTCAGCCAGAACGCCCCTCACCAGACAAACCAGCCGACGTAGAACCGATCAAACCACCCGGAACCAAACCAGCCCCTCCACCAGACGAAGAAGAACCCGAAGAACTCCAACCGGTCGTACCCGAACCTCAGCCTCAGCCAGATCAGCCCCAACAATAACATGCCTTTGTGGGTCATAGTCGTCGTCATGGCAGTCATATTAACAGTTGTCCTCGTGTATTCCATGCTGGCTGGTACGGACGGCGACGACGGCGATCTGTACAATAACTAATGTGCGACCTTGGCATATCGCTGGCTTCACTATTGGTACGTTACTCGTACTGCTTCTTCTTCGTTATTGTGAAGTCGCAGCCTACGGACAGAGCACTCTCCCCAGCCCACTAACTCTCTGTCACGCTACAGGTGCGGGTACTTATACAACTCTCACATTCGCCAACCCCAACGTTGCAGCCGCGCAGCCTCACATTAATAACCCCGACGATCTAGTACCAGCACCATTAGTGAATGGAGTTTATCAGTGTCCAGCAACCCTACAGACGAGAACGCCTACACCGTCCGCGACAAGTTCACCCACGATAACACCACTATCGTCCCCGACCGCGGCCGTATCACCTTCACCGTCGATAGCTCCCGCCCCAACGAGTACGCCTTCACCGTCAGTGACGCCGACGGCAATATCCTCGGTGACGGTATCTTCACCGACATCGAGTTCAGCATCGCCTCCTTCCACATCAGTCAGCAGCCCGACATCCCAGCAAAGCCAGACCCAGCCCAACCAGAGTGACGGGACGCAGAACCTACTAATCTGTGAAAGCCTACCTGGTGGACTGCGTGAAATCCGCATCAAAGAGAGAGAATGGCCGCAGTACCGAAGCCGAAGTACACCCGGGCCTTGTCGTACAGCAACCCCCTCACCTACCGTCTCGGTGACACCATCCCCACCACCTTTAATCGATTCGAACGTGGTGATGTCCCCCACGACGACGATCACAGCCCCTCTAGAAAGCGACCTTTCCAGCACAGCCACATCCACACCCACCGCGCCAGAATTACCACCACCCACGACCATTCCCACTGGCACGGAGACAGCCGAACCACCAGAAACCACCACAGCACTACCATCAGAACCAGCCCCAGCTCAGAGCCTCCCGACGCCGCAGCCTAATCAGATTAGCCCCACACAGACACCCGTATTCATAACCCTTCCTCCTATACAAGTTCCAGTCATAGTACAGCAGACAGTTGTTATCGTGCAAACTCAGCTCGTACCACAGATAATCGAGGTTACGGTTGTCGTCTCCGCCACACCTGCACCCACTACCACCACCGCGCCAACGTCCACCCTCACGCCTACTCCGCTTCCAACTGCGAGTGGGACTGTGGCTAATGGAACACGTACTGGTGTGGTCGGAACTCAACGTCCAACGAACACTGACACTCTGCCTGACAATAATCGTTCTAACCTTAATTTTTATGCTCATTATGGCCCAGCCGATCCCCTCCTCCGCGCGTTAATACTCGCTTCCAGCGTAGGGATGGGTGTGACACTTGGCTTCCTTGCAGCAAGGCTTAGGCCCTAGTGCTAGTCCGAACGTACCACCGGCCCAGATGGCAACGGCAGTGTTTGTTTTCAGACAAATCATCTGTCTATTGTTCATCACAGGTTGGCTCGTCATGTTCTGTTTCGACACATTCTTCGATACAGGGGAAGCCCTACTCCCGTTCTGGTTCAACTGCATCGGGATGGGTGTACTCGCGTTCTCACTCGGCATCAACGTAGAAAGCCTCATGTCATTCAGAGGCGTCAGCTTTATCCCACCAACCGCTCCACCAATTCAGCAAGCACAGTACACACCACCCCCTATTCAGACCGCGCCTCCAACGCAGCCAACCCGCCCGTACGTGCCACCAGACGCTAGAAAGTGAGCGAGCATGTTCCGGCGTGGGCCTTAATAACTGGGGCCACGTTGTTCATCGGCGTGTTCGTCCTATTAGGAATCGCTATCTGGCTTAATCGTCGTAAACCATGAACTTCAATGATCGTTTCTCGCGCCTCGCACGTAAAGTGTCCCGTGCAACCGGAAGTCCTTGGGCGTCGTTAATCGCCTTCTTTACGATCATAGTATGGTTCATCGTTGGCTTCTTCGTCGGCTTCAGCGATACTCACCAGCTTATCATAAATACCGGAACTACTATTATAACGTTTCTCATGGTCTTTCTTATCCAAGCTAGTCAGAACCACGACACCGATGCGCTCAATCTCAAGCTGGATGCCTTAATTAAGGCGATCAACGAAGCCAGCGATGAAATCACAGGCGCAGAGGATATGTCCCCCGACGAGCTAAAGTCTCGTCTAAGGGAGCTTAAAGATGAGCGTTCTTGATACCGTGTTGGTTGTACTCGCTTGTGTGTTCTTCTTCATCGCAGGTGTCAGCGTTCACATTCGCAATCCCCCGCAACCGTCTATCAATTGGTTAGCGTGGGGTTTATTCTGTTGGGCACTGAGCGCACTACCGTTCTTCTAAACGACGCCTCTTACTTCTGCAAAAGTCGCCCGAACCCCACCACCACACGGCTTCGCCTGAAGGGCTGTGACAGTGAGTTCCTCTATTAGCTTGCCAAACCCGGCCAGTAGAATCGTAGAACAACCACCGCAGGGGTCTATCCCCGGCGGCGGTTTGGGTATTGGCAATCTGATCATCAACGTCGCCAGTGCTGCAGATACGATTGTACCGTGGGGAACCAGTCCGACGCAGCGTGACAATCAATTAAGGGCATTTTGGCCCACAGAGCCAGTGTTTGCCTCGGCCTTATTCACAACCGTCGCACAGTATACCGCATTCCCTTGGGCATTGTTAGGCCCTCATAGAACCGTACGCCTCGCACAAGACATGCTCAGTGGAGTAGAGTTCGGTCAGGGTTGGGAATCCTTGATGGAACCCTTCTTGATCGATTATTTCACACAAGACAACGGTGCGTTCCTGGAAATCGTACGCACAGACGACAGCCCTACTGCGCCTGTTATTAGCTTAAATCATCTCGACGCGAACAAGTGCGAGCGCACAGGCCGTTATCAAACTCCTGTGATCTATACTGATCGTGTGGGGAATCGACATACGTTAAAGTGGTACAACGTCATTGCGATGAGCGAGTTCCCTTCACCAATCGAGGAAGCTCATGGTGTGGGTTATTCGGCATTAACTCGCGTACTTCGTAGCGCCCAGATCATGCGTGATGTTGGTATCGTTAATCACGAAAAAGCCTCCGGTCGTTTCACACGTCAGGTGCATCTTGTAGGCGGTGTGCAAACTCGCATCATCGAAGATGCTATGGCCCAGAAACAGGCGGCAGCTGATGCACAAGGTTTTCTCCGGTACATACAGCCGCTTATCGTGGCCAGTCTCGACCCGACATCGCGTATCTCGAAAGAGACAATTGACCTTGCTTCGATCCCAGAAGAGTACGACGAAGCGAAATCTCTACAGACGTACATTACAATCCTCGCAATGGCGTTCGGTGGCGATTATCAATCTTACGCTCCGCTGCCTGGTGGTGGCCTCGGAACGGCCACGCAAGCTAAAGTTCTAAACATGAAGTCCCGAGGTAAAGGCCCGGGACTGTTTATGAAGCATATAGAACGCATATTTAACTTTCAAGGTATCTTGCCTCGCAGCGTTACGTTCAAGTTCGGTGAGCAGGACGTAGCTGCGCAGATGGAACAGACAGAACTGCGCAGGGCGCGTGCGCTTGAGCGTGAAATCAGAGTACGCTCAGGCGAAATCACCACGGAAGTTGCACGTCAGCTCGCAGTAGACGCCGGCGACCTGGATGAGCGTTATCTTCTGATGATGCAGGAAGATAACGCCACAGACGAAATCGTAGGTGACGACACTACTCCAACCAGCCCGGTACATCCTTCTGATATCGAACCCGGAATGGCCGGGCCTAAAGAACCACCTAAAGCGTCACAGGGTGGTCAGGTTGGTGCGCCAATTGCACCCGCCAATTCTAACGATAGGCGTCCACGCAGCGTCGAAACATCACAGGGCCGTACGCCAGGCGGCACACCTGAAGGTGGGGCGCGACCGTAATGGCCGTTCGCAGCGGAATCAGGGTATCGTTCACTCCTATTGCTACTCGCCGGCTTAATCTGATTAGGACTGCGGGCATAGAGAAAGACCTGAAAACATATACCAAAGAGTTCGCTGAGGACATCATCAAAGACCTCAAAGAGTATCCTCCACCACCCAGCGGTTCATTCCAAGGCCAGCGCCGCAGTCGTAGCGGTACGCGATTCACGAGGCGCGGCGAAGGCAGGATCGGTGGTGAATACGAACGCACCGGCGACCTTCGCAGAGCGTGGAAAGCCGATCCTAACTTCAGTGGCGGCCGCATCGCTTATGTGATTAGTAATATGGTGCGTGACCGCAGACGTGGCAGATACTATGCACGTCTCGTACACGGCGGCCCTGACGGTTCAGGTCAGTGGTGGTTCCACGCCAGAACAGGCTGGCTTCGTGTCGATGAAGCTGTGTACGGTAGGGGAGGCCGTGGCGGCTTCCGTGAAGGTGCACAGTACATCATCGAAGATCACATTGGGTAGGAAGGACGCAATAACGTGCCTTACGCTAGCAACGCAGAGCTTCCTGCCTATGTCAAGAAGCTGCCTGAAGGCAAGCAAAGCCAATGGCGCAGCATCTTTAACTCCTGTGTAAAAGATGGTGGTGACGAGAGCCGCTGCTTTCGCATGGCGAACGGTGTCGTCAAGCGCAAAGAGACAGAATGGGAACTCGGTGAGGAACCTGTCGAATCAGATCAAACTGAGTTGGACGCTGCTGAGAAGAACTATCAGTACGTCGAATCCTACGAGTACGAGAGTAGGAAACTTCCTCAGGATCAGGCAGGCTACAATCCTGTGGGCGGCGATAACAACAAAGCCTGCTCCAATTGCATGTTCTTCGTGTCCCCCGCACGGTGTACGGTTGTTAGCGGGGAGATTGCTCCCAACGGACTTTCTGAGCAGTGGCGGGCTACACCAGAATACAAGCCCGCGCCTGTTCCTGTGATCGTCGTCGGTGACGAGTGGCTCAACGAAGAAAAGCTCGCTCGCACAGAAATGTCGGCCAGCTCATTTGCATACATCGACAGTAACGGCGGGCGACATCTTCCTATACACGACGCAGCTCATGTACGTAACGCGCTCGCTCGCTTTAATCAGACTAAGTTCGAATCGGCCGACGCGAAGAAGCGGGCACGCGCGAAGATCATGGCGGCCGCGAAACGCTTTGGCATCGAAACAGGCGGCTCTAAGTCTGTATTGGGGCGTTTAGCTGAGCTATTTACGTCCGGAACTCCTGACCCGGCCCCCGCCGAGGAGGGTGTGACAGCGCCCTCGCTTCCGGAGACGCAGGGCGTGTTCGGAGTTGTGAAACAGACAGACGGAAAGTTAAGATGGTTCGCTCGCTACTCTAATGCCTGGGAGGATCGAGACCAGGAAATCCTCACAGAAGCGGCGCACAAAGACTACATCGAGTGGGCGTACGAAACCGGAACGTTCCCAGAACTGTGGCTCTGGCATACTGGCGGTACTCGCTTTGGGGAAGCCGATTGGCTGGACTTCTCCGATGGGTTTGCCCATGCGAGCGGGCTGATCGACAATGGCAAGGAATCTGTTGTCGAAGCGATATCAGCTAAGGACGTTGGTGTAAGTCACGGTTTCCTGTCCTTGCAGCAGGGGAAGTATGTTAGCCGGTATCGAACCTATGAGATTAGCGTGCTGCCGAGAGAGTGGGCGGCTGTAGAAACGTCGGGTTTTAACGTGCTCGACGCCACCAAGGAGTCAGAAGTCATGGCGTTTACTGAGGAACGGCGAAAGTGGCTCGTAGAAGCTCTCGGTGAGGATGCGGTAGGCAAGCTGGAAAAGTCTACCGAGAGCATGGCTACGCAGCTCAAGGAACTCGGCGTCGAGTACAAGGAAGCCGAGGAAGCCAAAAAGGCCGACGCAGAGGCGAGTAGCGAAGGCTACAAAGCACTCGCTGAGCAGGTCGCTAGTCTGACTACCGTCGTCGGTCAGCTCGCAGGCGTCGTCACCGAGCAGAAGAAGCAGCTTGACGGCGTGCAGAAGTCCGACGACGAGAAGATCGAGGATGCGTTCCTGGCTCGCGTCGCCAAGGCGTTCGGTCAGAACGGCGGCGTCACACGTCCTACCGAGGACGCCAAGAACGTTGACGGCGCCGCTGCTACGCCCGCCGGCACAGAGCAGACCGATTTCTTCAGCTCGATGATCGCGGAGCAGCTAGGCTACGCGACTAAGAATGCAGGAACCGCAGTTGGTACGCCAGCTATGGCTTCTGTGAATGTCGATGCCTCATCTCAGGGGCCGACGGAAGTTCGGGGAGAGTAAAGTAACATGCCTCCTGGGGTGATGGACAAGCCGAGTGTCCTCGATCAGCTTCTGGTAGAACTTCAGCAGCGCGGTGGTACGAAAGCCACCGCAATGCCTCCAGTCGGCCCGTACATGCATGGGCCTGACGGGCTATGGTCGTATCCTGGTCTGGAACGCGCGGTAATCAGCACGCGCGTACGTCCGCGTGGGCTGGCGGGCGCAATCCCATCGCGTGCGAACAACTCGATGAACCCGCTGTATCCCTATCTGACGGGGTTCGTCGAAGGCGCTGGAGCGCAGCCGGACGCAACGTGCGACGACTGCCCCACTCCCGGCCCGATGAAGAACTGCTTTCAGACGAGCGTGTTCGGGCGTTATTGCTATCAGACCCGCACCCTAGATATTACTCGTATGGGTCAGATCATCAATCGGGGCGAGTTCACCGACCTGATGATCTGGAACGACCCAATCGGCGGGCCTGCGAACGCTCCTGGCGCAGCGGGCATCGTGCATCCCAACTCCACTCCGGGCAACATCAACCTCAACAACGAAGTCAACGTGCGGTTCGCGGAAGTAGGCGTTGCTTTCCAGAATAAGTTGATGCGTCAGGTCTGGGAAGGCAACCCCACCAACAACACACCTGGCGGCGGCTATCGTGAGTTCCCCGGTCTGGATATCCTGGTCGGTACCGGCAAGCGCGACGCTGTGACAGGAACCGCCTGTCCCAGCCTGGATAGCACCATCGTCAACGCAGCTGGGCAGGATACGGGCCAGCTCGTAGACACGCTCACGTACACGATGCGCTATCTGACTTCGTTGGCTACTTCGACCGGCCTGGCTCCGGCGACGTTCGCATTGGTGATGCGCGAGGAACTGTTCTTTGAGTTGACGGCTGCGTGGCCGTGCAACTACCTCACGTACCGCTGTGTGTTCAATTCCACCAACGACAACCTCCAGGGCAGCTTCGACATGGGCGATGCTATCGCCATGCGCGATGCGATGCGCGCTGGTCAGTATCTCGTCGTTGACGGCGCTCGGTGGAACGTGATCGTAGACGACGCGCTGCCGATGAACGGTTCCGGTGGCAACTTCACCAGCGACATCTACGTGCTTCCGCTCACAGTGCAGGGCAACAAGTCCGTCCTGTTCTGGGAATACTTCGCGTGGAACGGCCCGAACGCTGCTCTTGCAGCTGAGACGCTGCGTGCGGCTCCGATCATGGGCAACTACTACTGGTCGGACGGCGGCCAGTACATGTGGCACATGAAGCCTCCGGTGAACTGGTGCGTGCAGTGGATCGGTTTGATCGAGCTGAGACTGATCCTTCTCACGCCGCATCTGGCAGCGCGGATCGAGAACGTCGCGTACTCCGCTCCGATGATCCCGCGTCAGCCGTTCTCCGGCGATCCCTACTTCGTCAACGGTGGTGTGACTGACCGCGACACCGCTCCGAGCTTCTACGGGCCGGCTTAATAGACGCAACGGCCCCCTGTTGCGTACTGGCGTGCGCTGTGTTTTCACACCGCGCAGCGCACGTCCAGTAGCGGAGTTACGCATGGCGTACGAACTAGAATGGTTCAAGGGTCTTGAGGGTTTACGACCGCACAACGAGCGTGCGTTATGGGGTGTGTTCGCACACTTCGGACGCCCCGGTTCATACTGCGACATGGGCTGCGGTGACGGTTGGCTGGTGTACACGGCTCGTACAGCGGGTGTTCCGGTCTCTGTTGGTGTGGAAATCTCTCCTGACGCCTCGCAGGTAGCCCCAGCCGGAACAGATATTGTTGCACACGATCTGGGTAAACCTCTCGGTCTTGGGCGAATGTTCGACTTGGTTACTTCGTGGGAGGTAGCTGAACACCTTGAGCAATCTTGCGCTGATGAGTTTGTACGCAATCTGGCTCGTCATGTTGGTCGGTATCTGGTGTTTACTGCAGCCGATGTAGGGCAGGGTGGCTATCACCACGTCAATTGCCAGTCGAAAGAATACTGGCGTGATAAGTTCGTGCTAGCCGGACTACGCTATCTAGAAGAGGAAACCGCGGCGCTTCGCTCAACGTGGCAATGGACGGTCGGCCCGCTCGTATGGCTTCCCTCGAATGTTCAGGTCTTTAAAGTCGCATGAAAGTATTTATCGCACCTAACTTTCCGGGTGCGGACAGAGGCGAAGGCGGCATCAGAAGGGTCGTAGAAGCACAACGCCGCTGGCTGCCTAAGTACGGATACGACATCACGGACGACATAAAAGACGCAGACATCGTAGCACTCCACGCGGGAGAGTGGGTCGATCCTCCAGTCGGCGTGCCTGTTGTGTCGCATTGTCATGGCCTGTATTGGTCAGAATACAAATGGCCTTCGTGGGCAGATACCGTAAACAAAACGGTTATTAAAAACTTAAAGCAGGCGGATCGTATCACAGCTCCCTCCGAGTGGGTGGCAACCGCGATCAGGCGCAACACCTGGCTTAATCCGGACGTTCTGTATCACGGCATCGAACCGGATGAGTGGCCTTCTATAGCAGAGAATCAGGGCTACGTACTCTGGAACAAGACGCGCCCTGATGTGATCTGTGATCCCGCTCCTGTCTCAGAACTCGCGGAACGGCGTCCTGATATTAACTTCACAACCACCTTCGTGGGCAGGGGTGTGACCGCGCCCAATATTAAAATCATCGACGTAGAACCGTATAATCAGGCGAAATACAGGGTTCGTCACGCAGGAGTGTACCTTGCCACCACCAGAGAAACAATGGGGATTGGCACGCTGGAAGCTATGGCTGCTGGCGTCCCTATTCTGGGATACAATTGGGGTGGTCAGCCTGAGATTGTTGTTCACAAAGAGCACGGGTACTTGGCGGAGCCTGGCGACTACGATGATCTGGCGCTGGGCCTTGATTACTGTCTTGAGCACCGTGCGTATCTTAGTCAGCAAGCAAGAGCGCACGTCCTTGCTGAGTTCACCTGGGAACACTGGATTGAGCAGTACGCCAAGTTATATACCCGCGTTCTCGAAGAGGCAAGAGGCCCTAAAGTCAGCGTAGTAATCACTAACTATAATCTGGGCGAGTTTCTCCCTGAAGCGGTGAATAGTGCCAAGAAGGAATTAGTTGGGAAACCGTACAAATCAGAAATTATCATCGTAGACGACGCCAGTACGGAGCCTCTGCCCGATGCAGTCACAAATGATCCCTCTCTGCGTATTGTTAAAAATACAACGAACCTCTACCTCGCAGGTGCTCTTAATGTCGGCGTCCGGACCGCGCTCGGTCAATACGTTCTACTACTTGATGCCGACAATCGTGTTAAAAATCTTCATTTATTAGTAGACGCTCTTGATAATGATAGATCGCTCGATATCGCCTACGGGAAGATGCAGGTTTTTGGCGGCAACTACAAAACTCCACTCATCTCGGATTGGCCGCCGAAAGAAGCGGATCATCTTCGTCAGCTCCAGCATAATAACCAGATCACATCTACAGCGTTATATCGCCGTCGCTTGTTTACGTGGGTGGGTGATTACCGCGAACGCTGCCGTCTCGGTGAAGATGCTGACTTCTGGCTCCGGGCGCTCGCGGCCGGCGCGAGAGCGAGACGTGTGACTGATCTTGTCACACTTGAATACCGTGATCGTAACGACAGCGTGAGCCATCAGCACAAAGACTGGGAGTGGAATCGTTGGTACTTTTGGAGTGGCGGTCAGTATAAACTCGCAGGAGTAGGCGGGCCGATCTATATTCACGACAAGCCTAAAGTGTCCGTGATAATCCCTGTTGGGCCTGGACACGAACGATATCTATTGGACGCTGTTGACAGTGTGCAGGCGCAGTCACAGGCATTCTGGGAATGGGAGTGTATTGTAGTCAACGATTCTGGTAACGAGCTAAAAGGTCTGCCTTCCTGGGTTCGTGTAACTCCCGGCGGGCGGGGAGTTTCACACGCCCGTAATAGGGGGATGGCATTAGCTAAGTCTGAATATATATTGTTCCTGGACGCTGATGACTATCTCCACCCGGAAGCTCTGTATCATCTGTATAATACACTTACCACAAGTAATTGCCATAACGTATTTGTGTATAGCGATTGGTTTGAGGTTGAGACGGGGAAGCGGCACGAAAGCCCGGATTTCAATCCAAAAACTATCTTCGAGAAGTTAGCCAATCCCGTCACAGCCCTTTACAGAAAATGGGACTTAACTAAAAATAACGTACGGTGGGACGAATCGTTCGTCCACGGTTGGGAAGATTGGGACTTCGCCATCCAGGTCGCCGCTAAAGCAGGACTATGCGGGCTGCATCTGCGAGCGCCCTTGCTGCACTATAGAATAAAATCGGGCACACTACGTCACGAAGCTCGACTGCGTGCTGATGAGATTAAGCTCGCCATTCAGCATAAGTGGGCGGACTACATAAGTGGCGTGAAAGAGAACAGGAGCGAAGCTATGCCGGGTTGCGGCGGTTGCGGTGGCGGGCGTTATCCTAGCATACTATCGAACGTGCCGCAGACTGGGCCGTTCGACGGCGTGGACATCGAGAACGACACCTCATTAGTTCTCTATACTCCGCCGCCGGAATGGACTGGTACACGGTCGTTTCTAGGGCGTGTGACACACAACCGTTACCGCTTCTCACCGGAACCTCCAGGGAACGTGCGTAGAGTGTACAACGTGGACGTGCCTGGCCTGCAAGCGTTGGGTTATTTCAGACCAGCCACGGTAGACAATAGTGACGTGGGGGCCGTCACACCACTAGCGTCTCCGGGGCCGCCATCTGATGAAGTGGTTGGGGGTGGAGGAGCGGCGTGACTTACTTAGACGTGATAGTAGGTGGCGTCGCTACGTGGCGACTTACTCGTATGTTGTTAATGGAGAACGGGCCGTATCGAGTGTTTCGTCGGCTTCGGGAACTATCTGGCGTGGTATACGTGGACGACGAATCTTTAGAAGTCTCGTCGTTCAAGTACGAGATAACCATGTGTATGTGGTGTATGTCAGTGTGGGTGGGGCTGGCATTGACCTTATTGCAGCGATTTGTTCCTGGGGGCCGGTGGTTTCTATTACCGTTCACCTACAGTGCGATTAATTCGATGGTCGCACGGCAGTTAGAGTTGACCAAGAAGAAGGCCGATAGCTTCCCTGAGTTCGAAATCAAATGACAACTGCACTGCCCGCTGTTGATTCGACCATCGATAGGATGTTCCCGTTCATCCATCTGCCTCTGGATCGGTTCTTTAGGATCGTATCCTATAGTCCGATCCTGGCGAATCAAGTTGTCATTATGTATAACGAGCTGCAACGGGATGTGGCTTGTTCCGATCCTGTGCTGCAGTATACCTGGCAGCCGCGTGGCGGTGGGCGTCCTGGTCGAGAAGAGATTGCACAAGCGATCCAGCAGGCGGAAGATACGATCTACAGGGCACTGAAGTTCAGTCCGTCCCCACGCTGGTTCACCGACGAGGTTGATCTGACTACGGCCCACAGATGGGGTTTCTGGCCGAACGGAGCGTTCGGTCTACGAACCAATAACTTTCATCTGATCGAACCTGGCGTAGAACGCTATAAGTATCTAGGCAGTCCACAGGTCACGTACGATGACACCGACGGTGACGGCTATAAGGAAACCGCTACCCTTACTCTGGACAGCGTAGGGACGGGTGTGATCGACGCCAATGAGATTAGCGCGTTCCCTCCAGGTTACGGGCCAGACCCTGCTCTTGAGATTCGTCCTCTTAGAGTAGATTTTGATAGTCTCAATAATCAGATTAATATTACTGTCGCCAGGCATCTGCTCGCACGTTGGGACTTGCAGGAGCGTCTTGACGCGCAGGGCATCGACGGCATGGCGGATGTTAACTTCTATCTAGAGCTGGACATCTATCGACACTACACCGATCCTAGCCAGGCTGTAGAGATTGTCTGGCCTTGTGGTGGTTGCGGTGTCTGTGCAGCGTGCGGAGTGCAGACTGCAACAGGATGCTTCACGATCACAGACCCACGCAACGGCTTGGTCAGAGTAAGCCCCGCACGTTGGATCGAAGATAGCTATTTCGCAAGTCTCGGTGCTGGTGCGGGTGCGTGGGACGTGCTGAGCTGCATATGGATACAAACTCCCGCCCGCATTAAACTGCACTACAGGGCCGGTTATATCGATAGCAGGCTTAAGCGACCGTTAGTCGAGATGGCTCCTGAGCTGGAGCGCGCTGTCGCGTTTCTTGCGCTGTCGTATCTTGATAGAGAGTGGTTAACCTGTGAACAGATACGTAATCTTCAAGCCCACTGGCGTCTCGATCTGGCGAATCAGACGAGCAATGCCGCCATGAGCAACTCGTTTAAACTAGACCCCGATCTGCTCGCGTGTCCATTCGGAACAACTCGTGCTGCGCTGTATGCGTGGCGTGTGATCCAACCACTGATGGTCGGTCAAGCCGTCCTGAACGTGTAGCGTAGGAGGAATCGGCGTGCCAGGTACAGCGTTCACGAATACGTACTCGCGTGTGTGGCTCATTGAAGGTGGGGCAGGGCCGGGAAGGAGACGTGATTACTTCGGCAACTGGAAAGCCGGCGCAATCTCATGGGACTTGGGCGACATCACGACGATTCGTGAGCCAGACCCGAACGCCTACAATAAGTTCATCCGTACCGGTAGATATCGCGGTGAGCCTGGCGATCCTGAGCTGACGATCACAGCCCGCTATACGTTCCAGCGGTCGAGACTTCTCCGTATGGCACGCCTCGACTGCGAACACACGCTGCACGTTCACATGGGTCAGTGCGAGAATCCGCAGGACTTTCCGCGAGGGTGGGAAAAGACCCTCATTCTGGAAGGTGCTTCGATCAACTCATACGGCACCGAAGACTTGGGCGCGATGTCGCCTGACGAGAACGCTCCGGTCAACGAGGAAGTTCCGTTCGTCGGCACCGATCTCTACGAAGTCACACGTCTCACGTTCAGCGAGATGGCTGCTGCCATGACGACCGGCACCGTTCTCGACGTGTATGTGTGTGACAGCGCACAGTGCGGCGCGTGCGGTGTGGCGAGCGACGGCTGTCAGGTTGTGCTGGCTTTGGTCGGAGCAGTTCCCGGTTCGCCCGGTCTGACTTCGGGCCTCCTGGTCACAACCAACGGTGGCGGCTTGTGGACGGCAGTGGCGGGGCCTGCTGTTGCTGGTGATTCGCTCTTCTGCGCAGGCGACGTGGCAGTGGTTCTTTCAGAAGCCGACGGCGCACTGTATTACACCGACCTGAGTGATCTGAGTGTCGGTGTCGTTAACTGGACGCGCGTGGACAACGGCTTCGCAGTTGGGGAAGGCCCGCTCGCTGCATGGTCGCTCGGTGCCAGCGAAACCTGGATCGCTGGTGCGGGTGGTACGATCTACAACAGCTCAGACCCCGCGCTTGGTGTGACGATCAGCAGTCAGGGCGCAACGTCGAATGATCTGAACGCCATCCACGCCGTCGATAGCCTGAACGTCGTCGCAGTCGGAGCCGCCAATACCGTGCTTCGTACGGCGAACGGTGGTGTGTCGTGGGGCATCGTTCCTGGCCCCGAGCCGGGCGCTGTTCTGACCAGCGTGTGGGTTCGCAGCCCGCTCGAATGGATCATTGGCACGGCGACCGGGCGGCTCTGGTACACGATCAACGGCGGCGGTACATGGGAGGAAAAGGGCTTCACCGGAGCCGGCACTGGCGTAGTGCAGGATATGGTGTTCGCTACGCCTTCTGTGGGGTACATGGCCCACTCGACCGGAACGGCAGGCCGTGTGCTTCGCACCATCGACGGCGGCTTCTCGTGGTACGTGCTTCCGGAAGGTGCTGGCTCTATCCCGGTCAACGAGTCGGTAAACCGTCTGGCGGTGTGTGACGATCCTAACATCCTGTACGCTGCGGGTGTCGGGAGCGGAGCTGACGGTATTCTGCTCAAGGCAGCGTAACCGCATAATAGGGGGCGCTTGTGACGAACAACATCCTACAAGCAATCCCAGAAGATGCAACGGACGATCAGGTGGCTGACGCTCAGCGGCCTGATCGTTTCGTTACGTCCAATGGGATAGTCTTTAAGCTGAAGCCCGTCGCGCCATTGCTGGTGCTGGACGCGCAGAAGCAAATCATCGAACCTAAGCCGCCCAAGCTCAAGAACTACGCGAAGGGTGAGGACGACGACGCACCGCTGGAAGAGAATCCCAACGATCCTGAGTTTCTGCGCGCACATTCGGAGTATCGTCAGAAGGTAGGAGAGGTATCAAACGCTATCTTCCTGACGCGCGGGACGGAGGTTATAAGCGTCCCAGACGACGTTGACAAGCTCGACGACGAAGATTGGGCACTCGAAGTCGAAGAGTTCACAGATATTAAGGTGCCCAAAGTCGGCAGACGACGCTACTACTGTTGGCTTAAGTACGTCGCCCTCACTTCGATGATAGATTTTCAGAGCCTCCTCAACAAGCTGTCCGCTCTGGGGGGCGTGACACTCGAAAGTGATGTGGCTGACGCTGAGGCATCGTTTCGGACTGACACGAGCGGGGATGCCTCTGCGGGAATACCACCTAGCGAAGAAGTTTGATGCGGACATAAACATCCAGCGTCGCTTCGACGGTGAAGTTCCAGAGTTCGAATGCCGTGAGGCTGCCGTGTTTGTGCATTGTGCGTGGCACGATTGGACACAGAAGCTAGACGGCTGGGATCGAGCTTGTGCGGTGGCTCATTACCGTACATCGCTGTCTCTCAGAGCGCACATTGACGATGCGGCGGAGAAGGCAGCTAGCCGTAAGCAGGCCAGGCAAGCACGTCGTAAGTCTAGATCGCGCTGAGTTTTTCGTGAGTTAAAGTCATGGCGGCCAACCTTCCTATCGTTGGTGTAGAAGCAGCAATCATTGGCATGAACGCCTTTAAGGCGAATGCCAATCAGATTTCCGCGCTGCTTAACAACATGGGCCGCTCTATGCGGGCGTTCTCGCAGGTATACAACGCCGGCGCTAATGACACGTCTAAAGCTGACGCCAAACGGGCCGCTGCCGTCGAGCGTGCTTCGAAGGTCGTAGAAAAGGCTCGGGGACAAGAAGCAGCCGCTAATCAGAGGGCACAGCAGCAGTTAATCGCCGCAGAAAACGCCCTCACAACCACGACCAAACGCGCAGCCCAGGACAGAACAAACTCCCGCACACGCGCTACGCAAGCGAAGGCCAAACTTGCTGCCATCGATAAAGCGGGTGACATCGCTATCGAGGCGCAGCAGAACCGTGTCACACGCGCTACTGAGCGTCTGACCGCGGCACAAAATCTGAACGCGAAGGCACCTACTGCGGCTCGTGCAGCCAACGTTGAGAAGGCAAGAATCTCACTCGCAGCTACGACAGACCGTTTAGCTGCTATCGAGCAAAGAGCCTACAACAATACCAACAAAGCCTCAGCTGACGCAGTAGCCGCTAACCAGCGTCGTCTTGCCGCGACGAGAGCTGGCGCTGCTCAGGTAGCACAGGCGCAGGGTAGAGTAGCTGCTGCTACGGCTAACGTTGCCACAGTCGCTCAACAAGGGGCGGCGCGTGTCACAGCAGCCCAACAGGCGATGGCTGCTGCTTCGACTGTTGGTGCAGCGGCGGTAGGTGTGGCCTTTGCTGCGGCAGCTGCTAGCATCGTTGCTGCTGTGGTCGCCACAGGGATGGCGTTCGCTGAGGTAGTGCGCCAGAGTGCTGCATACCAGGATCAGTTGACTTATCTGGGCGTCGTTAGCCAAACCACATCGGGTCAACTGTTCCAGCTCAGCCAGCAACAACTTCAACTGTCACGGTCTACTACAACGGCTGTGACAGATATTGCTATTCTAAGCGAGGAATTGCTCAAGGCAGAAGTACCGCTTGAGGCCCTCAGAAACGGCGCACTAGAAGTCGCCAATGCACTTGTGATCGCGTCCAACGGAGAACTGGACGCCGCTCGTGCAGCGACTACAATGAAGATCGCGCATGATTCATTCGCCTCTTCCGGTGCGACCTATGAGAGCGCGGCAAACGCGATCAATGCGGCAGCTCAGAATAGCACACTGACTCTAGGGAACATGGCCGACGCCATCAAGCAGGGTGGCGCGACGGCAGCACGATACGGTCTGAGCATTGAGGAGTTCGCTACTGCTGTAGGCTTGCTTGGGCAGGTAATCCCCTCCGGTACTGAAGCAGGTACTGGTTTGCGTAACATGTTCGTCCAGCTGCAGAAGCCTTCTAAGGAAGGCAAGCAGCTGATGAACCAGTACGGGATTTCCTTGCACGATGCAGCAGGAAATACGCTTCCGTTCGTCAACATCCTACACGACCTAGAGGCCGCGTTCGGCCCAGCGGCTGTAGCACAAGGGAAGATCACAGAAGCTCAGCGTGACTACGCTCTTGCCACGATTGCTGGCGAGAGGCAGCAAAAAGTTCTCTCTACTCTGATCGATCAGGGAGTAGAAGGCTGGCAAGCGCTTGCCCAGGAAATCTCTAATACTAACGGTGTGATGGAATCGCAGGATGCTATTACTGCGACAACCGCATCGAAGATGGAGATGCTGGGAAACAACGTTACCGCGTTAGGCCTCGCTTTCGGTCAGGGACTTGACCCTTATCTAAACGCAATTGTCGATGGTTTGCTGAGATTCGCACAGTCTATCGATCCTACCCTGGAGAGAGCCGATCAGCTTGGTCAGATCGTCGGTGGTTTTCTGGCCAATGCGTTTCTTAATCTGGGCGAGATTATCGGGTCAGTCGTCGTCCCGATGTTCCTGTTCTTCTTCGACATGCTTGGCAACTGGATTAACTTGTTCGTTGGAGTTGCCACCGCAGTCATTCAGGTAGCCGCTGCTATCGGTGATGCGTATGTAAATCTCAGAAACATTTTAGTCCAGACCTTCGCCAACATGATCGCGGCGTGGTTCAACCTGGGCGACGGTTTCGCTCAAGGTGCAACTGCGCTAGGGAACATCTGGGATGCTGTTGTTCAGATGGCTGCTGCTACAGGTGCAGCCGTTGGACGCGGTATTCAAGGGATGGCTCAGGCCTGGAGCGCGGTCGTTAACTCGATTGCATCAGGCGTGTCCGTCTTTGGTCAGAATCTGAACGCTGTTGTACAGGGAGCAGTACAGGCAGCGAACGGTGTTATCAACGCCTTTAATGGATTGTCCTCCGCCATTGCACGCATTCTCGGTGGCGTTGCTTCCGCGATCAACGGCTTCTTGGATGCTGCGAGCGCGATCCCTGAAGTTGGTGAGCGAATTGGCGGAGCGCGTGTCGCAGTTGGACAGTTTGCTGGAGCGACCGCCGCTACCGTCGGTGCAGCAGGCGTTGCTATTAGTGGTGTGACACACAGCGCCTCCGTTGCTCTGAATGGTTTGGGTGAATCCGCAGGACGTGTTGGAGTTCAGGTACAATCTGGACTTGGGCAAGCTGGGACGGCTTTTAGTAATCTAGGGTCGAGCGTAAACAGTTCAGTTGGCGGGCTTGGAAACACTTTCGGAAACTTTGCGAACGATTCTATCGCGGCGGTTAACAAACTAACCAACACGATCAAGATGCCAGAGCTTCAGAATTACGCGGACAAGATTGCCGCGAATATTCAGAAAGCTCGCACCACCGTCAACCAGCAAGCAAACAAACCGCTTCGTGGCATCGGCACTGAGCCTAGTGGTGAGCCTCGCGGTACTTTCCCAGAAAAAGGCGGTGGCGGTGGCGACGGTGACAAAGCAGCGAAGAAAGCTGCTAAAGACCTAGCAGAAGCCATGAATGACGCAGCTGAATTGCTGCGTGACTTCTTCGACGACATCGAGAATGCTGCGCGTGACACCGCTAATTCCATCGCAGAAGCCTACGAAAAAGCCGAACTTGACATCGCTAAGGCTATCGCGTCGGCAGCCAAAGAAGTCAATGAGGCTATCGACGATGCGAACGATAAGATAAGAGAACTAGATACAGAACGTGCCATAAGAAAAGACGCTGACGCAAGACGTAACGCGCTCGACCAAGAGCTGGAGTTTGAGCAGCGTCTACGTGAAGAGGCACAAGCCGAGGCCGAAGTTATCTACCAGCGTGATCTGGAAGATATGAAGGCCATTGAAGATAAGAAGCGTCAGGAGCGTGAGCGTTCGTTTGACAGGCAACAGGAGAATGAAGCACGTCAGCGTGACGAGCGCCGTGCTGACGAAGATCGTGACTATGATAAGTCGTTCGATAAGCTTCAGAATGAGCTAGACAGGCAGCAGGACGCACGCGAGAAGGCACTAGACAAGCAGCAAGAGAAGCAGCAAGACGCTCTAGAAGCTCAGCTCAAAGCTATCGAAGATGCGCTGGACAAAGAACATAACCTGCGTGAGAAGGCACTAGAAGATCGTCTAGACGCTGAGGAAGCGGCACTAGAAGCGTCACAGAAGCAGCGTGAAGATGCTCTCCAGGCTCAATTCGAACGTGAGGACATCGCCCGAGAGCATGGCGAAGCTATCGGTGATATCGAGCGGGAAGCTGGTACTGGACGTGCAGCAGCTCAGGCTGACTACGCTAAAGAACTTTCTATCGGTGTTAAGGAATCGATTGCTCGGGCTAGGCGTGATGAGAAGTTGGCGGCGATCCAATCTGAAGAGGATACCGCACGCGAACGTCTGAGGATCAAAGAGGAACAGAACGCTAAAGAGCGGGACGTTGAGAACGACCAACAAACACGTCTCGCGGCTCTGCAAGCTCAGTTCGCACTGGAAACCGCGGCGCGTGAGGCAGCAGCCGACGCGGCCCGGATGGCTCTTAAAGAGCAGCTTGAAGCGGAAATCACAGCCCTTCAAGCTAACCACGAAGCCCAACGCCGCACGTTGCGTGAGCAGCACGAAGCGGCGATGGACGCAATGCACGCTCAGCACGAACGTGAACGTGATGATCTATCAGATCGTATCGAGCGTGACCGTTTAAATCGCCAAAAGAATCGTGCCCGCGAAGATCGAGAGTTCGCAGAGCGTCAAGAAGAAGCCAAACAACGCTACATCGAGGAGGAGAACAAGCGTCAGCTAGCTGCTACGCGGAAGCAAGAAGATGAAGATAGGGCACGTAAGCAGGCGCAAGACTACGCTGCTATTTACCAAAAGCAGCTAGACGAAGCCAAGCGTGCGTACCTGTCAGAGCAGCTCGACGAAGAAGAATATCAACGTCGCGTACAGCAGATTCAGGACGAGCGCGACAAGAAGATCAAGGCTACTGGTGTTACGCTGGAAGAGCAACAGCGTATGATTAGTGAGCAGCTTGATCGTGAAGTCACTGATCTGAATAAGCAGCTAGACGAGAAGATCACAACCATCAAAGAACGCTACGTTGATCGTATGGAGGATTTGATGCGTGACGGTGGCGAAGCCATGCGTCCCATCATTGATAACATCGGTGAGCAGATGGAGTTGGCGTTCGAAGGCGCGCGTGATCGTGTTAAGGAACTCGTCACCGTCCTACAAGCCGCTCTTGCTCAAGCTGATGCTGTCACCAAGGCTATTAACAACATGCCGAAAGTACCATCTGCACCAGCAGCTGGTGGCGGTGGTGCTGGCGGTGGCGGCGGTGGTGGCGGTAAATGCGATTGGTACGGGATTTATAACGCTTGTCGCGGGAACGGTGGCTCTGATGGTGCGTGTCGTTCGAAGGCAGATAGTGAATGCCCGCCGGAGCGCAGAGCAGCGGGTGGCCCTGTAAGAGCTGGTCGTACGTACGTCGTAGGTGAGAATGGGCCGGAGATTTTCACAGCTCCCTACAACGGGACGATCATTCCTAACGGTATGCACATGCCCGGTGATTGTCCTAAGTGTCCCAACGCCCCGACGAGTGTACAAACGGCGCAGTCCTACGGCCGAGGCATTAATGGCGGTGGCACCAGTAGTACGGTTAATAACAACTACACCGTAAACGCAGCGTACGGACGCACTCAGCCAGAAGGTTCCGTGCGGATGGATTTGGCGGCCCTGATCGCCCTTACGAGAAGGTAACGTCATGCTCGAAACAGGCTACATTCTCCCCAAAAATAGTTCGGGAGAACGCTTAGTTTATATCCGGCGGGATGGCCTTACGTATCCATTACACGCTCCGCCGTGGAGGGCTGTGCTATCCCACGAGGGCTTCGGCACACCGCCTATCGACTACGTTGCTGATCGTTCGCCGTTCCAACACGGCGATACAGTAAGGTCGTTCTTTCTGACCCCACGCTCGATACAATTGATTGTCCTGCACAACTTTTGTAGTCGAGCTGAATACTGGCAGGGGCGCGAGGATATTCTGGATTTATTAAGACCTGGCTTTGGAACCGACCCTGTGCAAGCAGGGAAACTGTTATATTACTTACCGGGAAAGAAGAAGCGGCAAATCGACGTTCTGATCGAAAGCGGGCCAGGTTTCACACCCCAAGAAGGCTGGCGCGAATGGAGCTTCACAGAGGCTCTTCGGTTCGTAGCCCACGATCCTACGTGGTATGATCCCGACGCTTATGCTGAGACATTGCTCTATCATGCACCCGCGCTTAACCTGATCTTTCCTATCACGTTTCCTATCGTGTTCGATGAGACGGCCGGTATTCGTACGTTCGTTGTCTACAAGGGGACGTGGATTTCGTACCCTGCTATAGATGTGGTGGGGCCTGTGACTGGTTTTAACCTGGTTAATCTGGTTACAGGGACGAATCTGGGTCTGAGCGCCCCGGTTCCTGATGGTGTGACGGTTACGTTTAATTTGCAGGGTATTAAGACCGTCACAGGATCAGACGGACAGAACTGGTTGAATCGGGTCACACCAGACAGTGACTTGTCCGCGTTCGCTTTGGTGCCTCCACCGTTCGCCCCAGAGGGTGTGAACGAGTTTAGTCTGAGCGGCACGGGTACATCGCCACATTCGCGCGTGATTGTCAGATATAACGACAGATACTTCGGTATCTAGCAGGAGCTAACGATGGCACAACGTAGTCGGTTCTGGGACGGTACGACGGTTGGCGACGCCACGGTAGCTCCGTACGACGCTGGCACCGAGTTCTCTGAGGTTATGACTGCGGTAGCAGGTCTGGCTTCTGATCCTAATAAGGGTGGCCTGCTCAGTACGATCAGCGTTTCGATGCTCGTGGCCGGTACACTCAGGATTGGGCCTTTCGAAGCATTAGTATACGGTGCGTGGTATCAGAACGACGCCAACACCGACTTCGTAATCGCTACACCTGCGTCGGCTACGCGCATCGATACAGTCGTGCTGCGCAAGAGCTGGGCGGCACAGACCGTACGTATGCTCGTTATCACAGGAACAGAGGGCGGTGCTGCGCCCTCGCTCGTACAGACGCCGGGTGTGACGTGGGACGTTCCTATCGCTACGCTCAGTACGACGACTGGTGGTGTGACAACCGTTACTGGTACTTCGTCGCGTGCTGATTTCTGGTATCGAACAGGGCCGGGGGCGATCAGAACGGATAACAACATAGGTGTTGGGACTACACCTCAGCCTGGGCCTGTCAATCATCCTCTAGTATCTGTTGGTGATGCGGGTACAATGGTGGGTTCTGCCGTAGGCGGCAACCCTAACTTCTTCTTGACCAGTAATACGAAATGGGTAACTGGTCAAGAACAAGCTGCTGTACCAAACTTTCCTTCGGCTAGGGTACAGTTTTATAACGGACAGGTTCTGTTTTCTACTGCTCCTGGTGTTGGCGTGGGGGTTCCACAGGTATACACCACACGCTTGTTGCTAGATCGGCAAGGTACGCACACGCTGGTTACTGATACTGCTGTGCGTGGCTATGTTGTAGGCGATCCGACAGGTGGTGGACAGGCTGCACAACAGCGTTATGTGTCGATGAATTGGCTCTCCAAGAGCGGTTCTAACGCTAACTCAGCGGATACGTGTATTGAGCTATGTGCGCCGAACCCTAACCCTATGGGGATTGATTTCCACGTCCCGAACGTTGCTAAGTGGGGCGGGTTGTACATGCATGGTGGAGGCTCGGTCTATCTCGGCCGTGACATCGGTTGGGGTATTCCGCAGATTTACATGTTGGGTGTGTTCAACTTCGGCTACGGGCGGTTGTACTCATCGCCTAGTGGACAAACGCCGTTCATCGATGGACAGAACGGCGGTTTCTTGTTACTAGGCGGTGGTCACAACGGTGGCAATGCTGTTTCGGTCGCTCCTGCTACGCATAACGCTACTCATCTTGGGTGGGGCGACCGTGGATGGGCGTTGGTTCATAGCGTTAGCGGACTTGTTCAGGATAGTGCTGTAGAAGCCAAGACAAACATAGTACCGCTTGAGCCGGAAGCTGGCATCGAAGCAATCCGGAACACGCAGCCGGTGCGCTTCGCGTACAAGCCACCTGTGACCGGGCCGATTAAGCGTGATGTTACAAGACCTATGGACATGAAGCTCATGCGTGATCGCATGGCTAACTACAGCAAGAACATCGCGTTCAGTACGCAACATGGGTTCGTACTCGGCTCACCAGACTTCCCGTGCGATCCGTTATTCGAGACGGGCAAGGGGCAGATGAATCCTGCTAACTCAGTTGGTGTCTTGATCGCTGCGTTGCGATACATGGACACATATTCCAAGAGCCTAGAGGCTCGCATCGCGGCGCTTGAAGGAGCGTAACATGCCAATCGGAGCAAGCTCAATCCTCGACGCAGGTACTCTCAACGCTACGCTCGGTGCGTCTGCGCTGTCAGTCAAGGCAGGCACCGATGACCTTCAGAACATGAAAGACGCACTCGCTCCGTACACTCCTGAGGCGATGATCGCACCTAAAGACGAAGGCGGCCTCGGACTGGACATGACGCTTGAGGACGCGCAGAACATCAAGGCGGCGGTAGCTGAATCTGACGGCATCAAGGCCGCGCTCGATGCAACGGTTGCGCTCAAGAAGGCGTGGGGTCTGGGTGTAGCGTAATGGCAACTGAACCGCCCACGTTCCCTGAGGTCGGCGCTCCGCTTAATAAGGCCAGCGTGAACGCACAGTTAGCCGAAGCCGCGCAGATGTTCAAGCGCGGCTTAGACAAGCTTGTTGTGCTGTTCGAATGGCAGGGCGCGTACACCGCAGAGATGCTAGAGGCAATTGGCTTCACGGCTGATGAAGCAAACTTGCTTAAGAGTGGTCTTGCGGAAGTGCCTCCGATTAACGACGCTACTGACGCAACGCAATTCCTTAAGCGGTTCTGGGGGACTGGCGTATAATGGCGGCAAACAAAAAAGTCCCGGCATCGATGTTGCCGGGACTTCGGGATGAGTGGATGCGTGCTATCGGCGCTGCACAGGCGGCGGGTGCTGCGCGTCAGCACGCCGAAAGCGTGATGGGTTTGTATCAGTCACGCATGACGGGTATTCTGGAAGTGCTTGAGCTTGATCCGGAAGGGCAGTGGGAAGTAGACTTCCGCACCGGGGAAGTCAGACGCGCGCAAGAGAATACCAACGGCACGCAGGCAGGGAACAACATTCTTACGGGGGTGTGACTATGGCACAGCCGAATAGCAAGCCTCACACGATGCCACCCGCTGCGGTGGCATCGCTGCGTGATAGCTGGATGCGCTTGCAAGGTGTGATTATGGCTGCAAACGCTATTCAGGTCACACTGACGAACGCCGATTCGATGTACAAGCAACACTTCGCATCCTGCCTGGATATGATGGGACTTGATCCGACCGACGACTGGCAGATCGACTTTCGTACGGGGGAGCTATCACTGAAAGGCAAAGAAGCTCCTGTGAAACTACTTGCCAAAGATGAGGCCCTTCCTGACGAATAGGCCATCGGGCTTCACTTCGAGGATGTTATCCGGATCGGCCGAAATCTGAATAGCCCCTACCGCAGCGTAGAATCCGTTGTTTCTCCAGGTTATGATGTTGCCTGCGTCTGGTGAGGCAGCGATGGACTTTCCTGCGACGGTGGCTGCGGTCGTCACGTAGAGGTTCGTGCGTGCGTACATATCGCCGTAGAACTCTGTGTCACCAACAGCGAGTAGTCCTGCATTGATGAGGACGCGAGTGTTAAAGTTGGGTTGTCCGGTATTGCGTGGGATACGTATTACCGTGTCAATCGGACTTCCGGCGTCGTTGTAACGATAGATCACCAGATCGCTACCGGCGTTGCTGCCGGTTTCTGCTGCTGTATCTGCACCGATCAGCCAACGTGGCAATCCAGCCGTTGCATACAACACATCACGGAAGGTTCCGGCAGCGCCGCCAATGCCAACTCGATTTCCGATACTTGCGTTCCCGGTCTGAGACGTGTTGCCATTCTTCGTCACGTACCACTGCCAAGCAGTGACGCCAGCATCAAGAACACCCATCAAGATCGTGAACGGACTTGCGTTGTCGACCGGACGAATACGAAGTGCATCGGCACCTGATGAAGCAGATATAAATTGACTAGTATCTGCTGTGACGACTAACGCCCCAGTCATAGTATCGCCTGTGACGTTGACGTACACAGGATCGTGGTTGTGATTAAGCGGGCTGTACGTAGCGTCGTGGTTGTGTGCGACTAGTGCATAGCGACTGTCTAAGAAAGTCTGATCTACGGCTACGGTGTCGGCAGCGACTGATATCCCAGTCCCCGCTCCTACGTTCAGTGTGCGATTGGCGCTCAGATCACCGCCACCTGTTAGTCCAGAGCCAGCCGTGATCGTTGTGCCGAGAGCTGCGTATGCTGCGTTGTGGTTATGACCCAGCAGCGAATAGCGGGCGTCACCGCGGGCTTGATTAAGATACTGCGTGTGAGGATCGAGCGCTGGGTTAGTGTGATCCGTCCCCCACTGTGTTCTCAGATAATCGATCACACCGCCACTGGTATCGTTGATGTGAGCATGTATTACTGTTGTGCCGCCCCCGCCACCGCTAGATGGAGTTTCACGGTTCTCTACAATCCGCAGCCTACGGTCGATGTTCTTGAACACGCGGTCATAGGCGGTGGTAATTGAGCCGTTCATTCTTCTTCACGTTCTCCGAGCGGATCATGCTCGTAGGGTATCAGCTTACGGTACTGCTTCCAGCCTATGAAGTTTCCCCAGCGTGCGGGGACGTGCAAACTCTGAGCGGGATGTTCGAATGGAGACATGTGACCGTCACGCAGCAAACGATCAGCCAGCTCAACGTCTTTGCTGGTGTCGCGCTTTCCCTCGTGAGTTAGATAGCTTACCCTAGCGCAACGGGCGGCCGCCACTGTGGCTGCTGTGAAAGTCCCCAGACGGGTGCGTTCTTCTTGATTTATAAACGGTAAATGCCATTGATCCGGCTCCAGACGCTCTGGTTGTGATTCAGCCAGGGCGTCTTGCATTAAGAGCGCCGTTGTACGAAACTCGGGCTGTACGTCGTCGCGTGTTCTCAGATTAAGGAAGTTGCTCCAGCTGGTCGCCGTCACAACCACAGTGACCCACAGGAACGGTTCTAATAATCGGTTCGCTAGCTGCTTGTGGACGCCTAACGAGAACAATTCAGAAGCCGCCCGTACTGCTGCATCGCGCGCCTCTAGCCAAATAGCAGACGCACGTACGATATCCTCAATTTCGCCGCCAGCCTGCATACCGCGCTGATTCGACCCCCATCGGGAGGGTGTGAAGGGGGCCGTCACAGCCGCCGTTATCTGGCTGCCTATAGGTATAGCTCTCGAAGAGGCGGCGTTGCGTGAGAGCATTCGATGGGTGTTGAACTCAGCCAAGATGAACCTTGGCATTGTGACAGTAAGTGTTGTTATTCTGATGTTGTGAGCGGTGCCGACTGAATCCGCGATTACTCTGACAGCGTACATCACGGTACTCCTGCGAACTGTGTGGTTTCCTGTTCCAGCTCGAACGTGATGCGTTCTTCGCTGCTGTTCTCGCTCAGATTAATCGTCACAGCTACGATCTTGACGTTGAACTCTTGACCCAGGAACATCGACGTAACGATGTCGCCTAAGAAATAATCTTTTCCGTAGGCGCTGTATGGTGTCTGAATAGGGTCGAATGTGAAGCTCAATGCGGCCCTTTTTTCATATAAGACCTCGTTGCCTATGGCAATCAGCGCGTTGAGCCGATCTTCTTGTGAAGCGTTCTGATCTTGTTCGATCAGGTTCCACGGACTTTCGTTCACGACCACCGGCGGTGCGTTCACAAGCGTGGTGTCACGCAGCGGCCCCTCGCCCGGGCCTAATACGAGACAACTCGTAACTTCGTCCGTGCGTGAAATCGTGTGTGATGGATTCGAGAAGTTACCTTGCGTCACACCGAACAGCACCGTGTTGGGTTGTCCTACGCTTCTGTTAGTGCCAAGCTGAGGCCAGTACGTTCTGAACTCGAAGTTGGTTCCGCCTAGCCAGGCTACGTCGTAGTCTACGTTGTGTGGCTCACCGATGTCTTTACACGTTTCGAGCAGGTTCTTCCAAGCGTGCGCCCCTTCATAGACAGCCGCCTGAGATAAGTTAGGTGCTATGGTCAAGCCCGGTGTTACACCATCAGATAGGCGTCCGTTCGTAGTCAGAGCGAGCGGGCCGGCATTCTCTCTGACGTACTGTTTGATGATGTCGTCAGCTGGGCCAGGGCCTTTGGCGCTGCCTTCGGTGTCAGCATAGTATCTCACAGATCGTCTGTTAATCAGATCGAGCAGGCCCCGAGAATAGCTCGTGAAGATTCGCTGATCGCCCAGCGTGATCTGCCGTTGCGGCGTTCTGTGAAAGCCGATATACTCGGTGTACCAGTCGAGGCCGGCTTCGTGGTAGGTTCGTCTGACTTCGATCAGTGCATCCAGGTCGAAATACTGCGTGTTTGGATCGAGGTCGAACATCGCCAAAGTGAGTGTGCTGGCAATGTTGGTGCGGTGTTCGATCTGTAGTGAGCGAAACCTGTCGAACACCGCTTGCAGTTCGCCGGCAGTATTGTACACCAGAATCTGGTAACGAATGGGCATGTCAACCCTCTATCTTCTTGATCGCATAAGGCACGGGGGGCATGTCTGTTCGATGCTGCCAAAAAGCGTCATGTAGTTTTTTGATTTCTTCTAGCAAGATTTTATTTATGTCGTCGATACCTGCACCACGCAGACCGTACTTGCGACGGTTCTTTTCTAGCGCCCGCATAGCCAGATTAGTCTTAGCTCTTGGGTCTGTTCCGTCGTCGTGCTGCCTGATAAACGCGGCACATACGCTACACGCTAGCCACGCGCCTTTGAATCCTATATTTAATTCGCGTGCAGAGAAATCCTCGGCGTCGTAGATTCTGGCGTTGGCGTCGCTTGGACGAACAGGATCGCTACAGAAATCGCACTGGCTCATCGCTTAATACCCAGGTCGTAGTTTGTCCACAGTCGTTCTATGCGTGAGGCGTCGAGTGAGCTGGTCGTGATCTGTACCGACGCACTCTGATACGGCATGTCGATGTAGAACCAATCTGCGTATAAGTCATCGTACAATGGTGAAGGATAACCTGACAGGGCTACTAAGCCCTGATGCTTGTGAAGGGCTGCCGATAAGTTAATATGATCCTGCACCGACATTTCGAAGGCATACGTGGATGTTTTGTCTAGCCTACGGGTGTCGTGTACATATGGAGGATCACAATATAATAACACACCAGGATCATTATACAGGCGAATAACATCCAGCGCCGGGTAATTTTCGATTTGGACATTCCGCAACCTCGCTGCGATTGCTGCAAGGCCATCGATACCCGACTGCCACTGTGCGTTGTATACCGCGATCCCACGCTGGATTATATTGCGCGTGAAGCGCCAGGCGTTTAGTTCAGAATCAGTAATCATCTGTGCCTGACCGCGCTGTGTCTGACGCGCCATAATAAAAAATAACCGGGCGTGTTCCAGATCGAGCGTCGTGTTTGGAGGCGGCTCACGCATCGCACGCAGCGCCTCTTTGCGATCCTCACGAGAATACGGTGTGAGATGGAGCAGTCTTATCAGTTCGTCTGGCTGACTACGAACTACCCGAAAGAAATTGACTACGTTGTTATCGAGGTCGTTATACGTTTCGATTGGGCTAGGATCACGATTTAACAGAACTGCCGCGCTTCCTCCGAATACGTCTACGAAATGCTTGCATCTGGGTAGAAGCGGTAACAACCAGGCAAGGTGTGACGCTTTGCCTCCGTACCACGCAAACGCCGACATGCGCTCTTTTGCCTCAGAATCCGATATCACAGCCTCCCTGGGGGCGGAGCCGTTTGGTGCCGGAGTTGGCGGCGTTTCTTGTGTGCTAAGAGACTGCGCTTCTTTCTTCTCGGCCAGCTCTTGCTCAGCCTCAGCCATGTACTTCTCAGCCAAGCCAGCGGCAGCTTCATTGATAACAGCGTTCTGCATCGTACGAAGCTGCTGTATGCCTGTGCTGAATGTGCGCGGGACTTCACTCCAGGCGCGAGCGTTGTAGGCGCGTCCGTCTGCGCCTTGAACAGCAATCGACTTTAGTTCGTCCCGTTCGTGTGGGGGCAGCGCATCGATGTCGCGTGAAGCCGTCGCAATCGATATTCCCAGGATTTGGGCGATCTTGGATAGCGTGTAACCAAACTCCTTACGAAGTCTGACCACCAATTCCTGACGTTGCTCTGCGTTAAGGTGTCGTCGCTTAACATTAAGTGAGACGACGTAAGCGACCTTTTCTTCCTCGCTGCTGAACCTACGAACGATCTTATCGTACAGCGGTAGATCGGCGCCTTCCTCGATAAGCTCAGTAAATGCCTGATACCTGTGGTGCCCATCGAGGATGTTCCCTTCGCCGTCAAACTCGATAGGGACTAGTACACCCCGCCGTTTAATGTCGTCTTTGAGTTCGGCGTATTGTGCCGGTGTCATTGCCGGCATCAACTGATACTTCGAGTTAGAGTTAGTAGTCATCGACCTTCTCGCAGGCGATATTCGAGCCTAAGCAAATGAGCTAGCGCGTCCACTTCATGTACGGTATGACCTGAGCCTTCCTGCCCTGCAAGTAACGTTCGCGCTTCTTGGATAAACGCCCGCCGCTCTTGTGGTTGTTGTCTATAGGATTTAATGCCTAGCACATGACATATGCCATTGAGAGAGCCAACTAACTCCAGCGTGTAGTTGATATGCACGTCACGCTGGCCCGATCCAATAAAAATCTCGTAGGCTAACTTACTAGGCCTAAACTGATTAATCATGTCCCAGAGTTCTGTTTGAGACATGATCGTAGCTGTGTGATAGTTGGCGTCGTCCATCTTCACAGCCAGCCCCGTGTGGGGGCCAGGGTCGATAGCGAACAACACTTCAGGCATACGAACACCGGGGCCAGTGTGATCTGTAACCGTTCTTGAAGGCCCAGGCTGTGACGTGTGCGGCGGCCTGCGGATCGTACGGTGAGTAGCCTTCCCAACCTGCTTGAGCAGACATCCAATTCCACGTACGCCACGAGAACTGATACAAGCCGTGGTAGAGTTTGTTACGGCTTGTGATAGAGGGATCGAACGTGCCGCCAGTCTCACACGAAGCGGTACGCCTGAGCCAGTCGTAGCTTACGTTGTATGTCTGAGCAGCTTCGTAGATGTAATCCAGTACGGACGGGCCTACGATGGCTAGTGCGATAAAGTTTCGTCGCCTCATGGATTACGTCCCGCTTTCAGGTTTTCTGTGAACTGTGTCAGCTCTCGTTGTACGCTGTCCATCATGTTAAGATCGCCCTCGTTCACTTCCTCGCCCGAAGTCAGATTGCTTATAATGCCTTCGAACAATGCAAGGGCACCTAAATAGAACGCGATCTTGGTTTCGCGGCGCTGGACAGCATTTGCGCCTACCGGGTCTAGTGATAGGCGCACGTAATTCTTCCACGCGGTTTCGATGAGTTTATTTGGTGGTGCCAAGATTGTCACCTACCTTCATGTCGATTCTGATAGACGGATATCCTTCGAAGCGTGGCTTCTCCATCACGCTTTTAATCAACGCCATCACTTCTTTACGATAGCGTCGGTCGCTCTCTACGACGAGCGCATCGTGGATCATCAGGATGATATAGCTGTTATAGCGAGCAAGCAATGGCTGTAGTTCGACCATCGATAATAAGCAATAGTCCGAGGCATTAGATTGGATCGGGAAGTTGATCGCCTGCCGTAGTGCCTTATGATCGAGTACAACCGGGAAGCGCATCACCCGCCCGGAGGGGGTTGTGATATAGCCCTGCTGTTGTACTTTCCGTTGTAGGTCAATCGTCCACTTACGATGAACAGGATACGTACGCCAGAAGTTATCAACAAACTTCCGAGCTTCACTAACAGTACAGCCAAGACCAACGGGGGGAGGACTAGAAAGCTTTTCAGCACCCTCGCCATACTGTAGTCCGAACCTGATCTTCTTGGCGTTCTGTCGCATTTGCGACCAGGTGGCCTTGTCGTGAAGTTCTCGTCTGGTGTTGAATGCGCCCTCTGCTGTTGCACTATGCACGTCTCCTGACTTTAGATGCTCCAGCAAAACAGGATCGCGTGATTCCGCCCAAGCGAGCCAGACTTCGATCTGATTATAGTCTGCCTCGACGATTTCATGAGTGTCGGTGTTGTGTGGGATGATTACTTCACGCAGTCTAGCGTAGTCCGCACCTACTGTATAGTCTTTGGGGATGGTCTGCATGGCGGGATCGTGATAGGAAGTACGACCAGTTCGAGTTGTAGTAACGAACGCACTCGGATGCAGTAGACCGTCCCATTTAATATTACGCCACGCCGAATCAACATAATCGATCATCGTGTCTAGCGTGCGTAAGTCACGTAGCTTATCGGCGAACGGGTGGTCGAGCCTATCGAGCGTTTCACGATCTAAGCTGGGTTCTCCGGTCTTACTGGAGAACTTGATAGGCTCCAGCCCAATGAGATTAAAGAACAGCCGTCGCAACTGTGGGTTGCTCTGGAAGTTAACTTCATAATCTTCAGACCAACCGTATTCGTCACGCGCTTCCCGCTGCATGGAGGCTGTGACATCCTGCCAGCGTTCACACCAATCAATCGTCATTTGGCGCAGCTTGTCCTGATCGACATTGATGCCGCGCACCTGCATCTTGACGAACGCTCTAATAGCCGGAAGCAGCAGGCCGCTATAAAGAGGCTCCGTACCTTCCTCGATCATGCGTGGCCGGTGAATGTCCACGAGGCGTCGAGTGTAGGCTGCGTCTTTGGCGTTGTACTGATACAGCACGTCGTCGGGAAGTTGGTTCATCTTCCCTTTGTAGTATTTCTTGACTTCTTCGTTGTACCAGCCGGCCCCAAGATATTCTCGCGCGTTCTCTTTCAGACCGTGCCGGCCGGGTCGTTCGTCAGTGCAGACCGACATCAGCATGGTGTCGTTTACTAAGGGGAGCATCGTGCCGAAGTAGTTGTACAGTCCGTTGATGTCGTACTGGCCCGCCTGGAACGTCCACTGCACGTTCAAGGGCCACACGAAAATGAACTTTGGAAGCTTGCAGTTAGTATCTAGACACTTGTTGTGCTGACGCCAGCCTCGTACGTGCGTGCCGTTTCTTATGCACAGAGGCAGGATATCACGCGGGAATACCCAAGTACGTTCTAGGCCTGCGTTGTCGATATAACTCAGGGCCAAACACAACAACTGGTCAGAATAAGCATCGATCAGTTCGATATCTGGGTTTGATGTCTCGATGTCTATGGCGACTGGTCGATCTTTGGGCAGGCCGCTTAATATCTGCTGGCCGTGCGACAGGCTCTTAACGAGGTTGTAACTGACGTGAGCTGGCTGTCCGTCGGGTTCCCATTCGACGATGCGTTGGATTTTGCACAGGTCACGGATAATGTCTTGAACCGCATCCATGCTCTCGGAACGCAGAGCGAACGCGGGATGGTGTGTGTCCATGACGTAGCAATGATGCACGTCTGACCAAACGACCGAACCACGACTGCCTTTCCGGCGTGGTAGGCGTGTGACAGCCTCGTGTGCGATCTCACCACAGGTGATTACCAGCTTGGGTTTGTACTGCTGGATTTCTAGGTCTAGTCTGGGAGCGCACTCTGACAGTTCTTCCGGACTAGGATAGTTGTTGAACCAACAGATCGCGTTCGTTGTGTAGACCTTGTTACGATCCCAGCCTGAGAACTTGAGCAAATCATCCAGTAACCGGCCGGATGCCCCCGTAAATGGACGCTTCGTGCGAGTTGCTTCGTCGTGGCCGGGAGCAATTCCGACCACGACTACTCCGTGATCAGGGTTGCCGAACCCCCTGATCCCGTGTTCGTGACACATTCTACCTGTGACGTTCATTGTTAGTTTTCTTGTGCTTTCGCGTGTGATGCTGGGTTTATACTTAGAATATCCAGGTCGTCCTGAGTTAGTTCTATGCCTGCTTCCTGCTTGCACTCAGGGCATATGTCGGTCATGATCGCAGCCGCTTTCCTCGCCGCAACGTCTGCGTCGTTACAAGCGAAGCCTATGCTTGCGCCGCATAGATATTGTGTTTCTATGACCCAGATTTGTTCTGGGGGGTCTTTCTTGTCTTGCATGTCACGCCCCCAGCTTAGTCAGCAGTCTGACGCCAAGCTGGTACTCGTTGAACCAGTGTTCGCGGTCGGCTTCTGAGATGTTAGGGTCGGTCATGTTTGACTTGGCTACCTTCATCGACTGTGTGATGCGTGCCAGCAGGTAGTCTTTCTCTTGTTCGGTTAGCTCGACTACCACTGCGGTAATAGCGTCAGCGGGTACGCTCGATGCTTGCATCCGTCTGGCTCCCTATATTCTGTGCAGTCCCAACAAACCCACCTGTCACACACAGGACAGCGGTAGGCATCTAGGTTCTTACAGATAAAGCAGCGTGGGAATATTATCCGGGCTAGCCGGCGGCGAGACGGAGCAGCAGGTCTGTGCTGATTTCCCCGCGCGCCATCAATTCCTTGATAATCAGCTTGCGTAGCCATGATGAGAGTGTCTCCCTATCACGCTCTGCTAGCTTCTGCACGAGGGCGAACAGGTCAGGTTCCATGTACGCCTTTACGTGTGAGATTTTATCTGAGGTCGAGAGTGTCATGCTGTCTCTTTCTTCTTGAGAATCCAGGTTTTCACACCGGCTAGTGTGACGCCCTGTTCGATATCGATGATCTTTTTTAGCGAGGCTTGCATCGCACTGAGCTTCTTACCCAGAACGACGCTGTTTCTGTACGCCACCTTGAAGCTCTGCGAATCGTCTGCCGAGGCTTCTAGCATACCCCACAACTGCGCGCTGGTGTACGGCTTTACTTCTTTGGTGTTCGTCACGAAGCGTGTGACGGCTCCTACTAGCAAGCCTTCTTCTTCGAGCGAGAACGTCTGCTGTGCGGACTTCACATCCTCGATGGCGCTCTTGAACTCGATTTCACACCCCAGCGCCTGAGCGATCCACAGTCCGTAGCGGGCGAAATCTTCGATGCGAAACTGTGGAATGCCTGTTGAGGGGAGGGGTGTACGTAGGACTTTCTGAATATCGTTGATGATCGCTCCCCACAGAACGTTGCGCTTCTCGTTCAGATCGGCCAGGATCAGCTCTTCCGAGATAAACCGCTCGAATCTGCTGAACGTAAACAGTAAGAACCGATCCGCCACATCCTCACGACCGAACTTAGGATTGTGGGCGGTCACACCAATGATGGCCTGGCGGCGCATAGTGACCGAATCTGTATCGGTGTAGAGCTTACGTTTGTTGTGATCGGTGGTGCCTGCCGAGAGTGCGAGCCTATCAGGAAGCCACTTCTCCCAGGTGTCTACATTGTCCAGAACCAGGAGGGGTTCTGTTGATACCGTATGATCGAAGTCCTCTTGTGTGGTCACAGCCCCAATGGACTTGCGCCGGCCGTATAGCGTCGTATAGATTCGCTTGAAGATACACGTCTTGCCGGAGCCGGGCTGGCCGATGTTGGCGATGACAGGTCTGGTGTGTGCCGCGTCTCTGAATAAGACGAACAAGAACCATGTCTTGAACAGTGCCATAGCTTGAGCTGGCGTCATGTTGGTGATGTTATCGACGCCTGAGCCATAGCCGCGGGAGCCGTTGCCGAATAACTCGTTGCCCCAATCAATTGAGTTGCGATAATTTGGGATGAACGGTTCGACGCTAGGTATCCAGGGGAATACGATGTTGTCACACCCGTTGTAGCTGGTTTGGATATCGGTGTCTGTAATCTTGATAACACCACGTTTGCCCGTATGCAGGAGCATCGTGTTGTCTTGTGGGTTGTAGTACGACAACGCTGCTTCTAGTGCTGTCTCGGGCAGCGTACTAATGTGTGACTTAAGGCCGGCTACACAGTACCGTGATTCCGGTTCTGTCTGGTTCAAGCCGAATTGGATATCGAGCATCGCCCGCAGTCGTTCGCTGAGCAACTCGACTGCAAGCGGACGCCCAACGTCCGACCGGATGTACCAGCCCTTACCTGTGGTGGTGTGAAAGAACGCCCCCTGCTTGCGTAGCTCGTCTAACACCGTACTGTAGATCGTACGCCTTTTATCTATGGTAGGTACGCTGGACTTTTGTACGTTGTAGATCGTCAGCTTAGGGTCTTGCTGGTTCGTCTTGACCGCGTGTTCCGCACGTAGAACGTCACGCGCCAGGTCAGCTTCGGCGCGATATTTATTGTCGCGGTACTTGTTATTAGCACTCGCACTCGCCAGAACGAATACTTCTTCTCGGTCGAGGCCAGCCTTGAACCCCCAACACATTAAGGCCCATAACGCTTCACTACGATCATCTTGTGCGCGGTCGTAGGTGACGTAGACCTTAACAGGAATGTCGTTCTTGATGCGCTCAAGCAGTTCTACTGGATGCTGCTTGACATCGTGTGTACCTTCGATGAAGTTGCCATCGAAATGCTCTATCAGAGTCGGGCTTACCTCTGGAAGTGCCTCGAACTCTTCTGGCCCAAGCGGGTTATTGTGACTTGATATAACGTGAACTTGCTTGGGGCCGTCCGGATACTTGTGGTTGAGTGTACCCGGAATGCGTACCTTCTTACCGAGAGGCCATCCCGACCTATCACACAGCGGAATGCTGTAACTAAGCTTCTTAGACAGACCTTCGTGTGATTCTGGATCGAGCTGCTCGTTGATGATCCAGTAGCCCTGATGTCTACCTGGGCTAGTCTCTACCAGAACAGAAGGTGGCTTGGGCAGCTTCGTTACGTCTGCATCGTCAAGGTCTGCCTGTAAGGTTCGTGACGGGAGTACGTTTGCTTTCGTACTCTGAGGAGCCTTGAACAGATACGAGCTAAAGTAGACATTCGCCGTGCTCTTTGCGTCGTCGGCACGTTCGACGATTCTATCCAGGTCTTGCGGCCACTTGTACCAACTCTCTAGCCATCCCGAGCTGCCGTTCGAAACTGCTAGACAGAAGTATCCAGGTTGGTCACATGTAATGACCGTGCGTAGGAAGTCAGCCGTGTTCATGCGACTTTATCACAGGTAACAGTCACAACCCCGCCCCCTCTGCAGGTCGTGCGGTGTTCTTCTTGAAGCGTGATGATTTGCAGATTTAGCTCATGCAAGACGGCATCAAGCGGCACCCATGCGGGGATGTCACACAAGCACCGGTCATGGTATGCCTCATCTTCTTGCACAGTGAAGCAGACCCTACAAACGAGGGGCATAGGGTCTGGGAAAGTCACCTTACGCAAGTCAGACAACATGCGATGGCGCTCTACCAAGTGTGCGTGTGCAGAACCGTGATGAGGCATACCGTTTCTTAGACCAGCTGGATTAGACTTCGCGCAGCTTGATCGCGGTGATCTCGTTGCGCTGCTGCGGGTCGCCGCCGTTGTCGGGAATCCAAGTGCGCTGCGTGATCGTGAGCGTGACCGGCGTAGGAACCTGACCGAACACCTGGTTCAGAATGGCCTCCAGGTCTACGCTGTCAGACTTCAGCTCGCTCGGATCGACGCCCATGTTCACCAAGTCCTGAGACAGACGCCACAGAGCGCCAGGCTTCAGGTTCCAACGTGCGATGATCGAGCGGTTAGCCGTCTCGCCGTCGCCGTTGGTGTACTCGAAGCGGAACTTGCCTTCGATGTTCGTACTATCTCCGGCTTTCGTGTCCTTCGCTTCCCACGATTCCGTCACGCCGTCGTAGTTTCCCGGCGGTACGGGTTCGAAGCTGGGGATGTTCTGGAAGTCAATTCTACCCAAAGGCATTGCTGTTCTTTCTTGTAGCTGTGATACTGGCTGTGGCTGTGGCTGTGGCTGTGGCTGTGATCGTGGCTGCGGCTGCGGTTCTTATTCTGACGCCTCCCATTCTAGGCCACTCGACGGCCCTACCCCAAGTATACCACACGGGGCACCCCGCCGTCAAGTCTTTGGCGGGGCTGGTTTTAAACTCGTTCTAGCTGCTTCGAATGTGTCGTACTGAGTGAAATTCAGCAGGTGATAGAATGCGTTTTCGCGGGGGCCTACGATCACAAGCCTCTTCGCGTGAGCGTATGCATAACCCGCTTCGAAATGGCGACCGCCGCGTTTGTACTCAGTAGGGACGTTATCAGCCTCAGTAAAGGCCATGAATACTTCGGCTGCTCGGATGCACTCAAGATCGTGCTGAGAGTACGTAGCAGGCGTCCAGGGCGGCTTTTCGTGTATGCCCGTCAGCCACTCGCTAGTAATAACGTGACCGTCTTGCGTGAGCTGGTGTGCGTACGTAGCCAGAGCTACACGCTTGTAATAAGAACCTGCGAGATATATTTTCACTTAGCGGTCGTAGGACGGGCGTGATCGGCAGTAGGCCAGGGCTGATGGTCACGGATCGTATTCAGAAGTGGGGCTAGCGACGGGTTGTAAATCTGAAATGGAATCTCCATCGCTGCCGGATCGTTACGGTCACGCTGCATCTTCGCCTGGTGGATCGTTTCCATAGGAGAGAAATCCAACAGCCGACGCCAGGGCGGAGCGGTTTCGTACACGTACAGCCGACCGAGGAAGTTAATCAAGCTAGGAATCTGCGCCTGGAGTGCCTTGTTGAATGCGATTTCTGATCGGGCTTCGATCTTCTGGTTCATGACGGTGCGTGCTTCTTGTGTCTCTTGCATGACGAACACAAGATTCACCTTGGGGCCTGTCGTTGTCAGATCAACGTAGTTTCGGATCAACTGCATCACGTCTGCCGTGGAGGCGCTGTGATGTTCCCACTTGACGTTGGCTACTGGCCCGTATAGATCGCGCAGGTCAATCGACCAGGCTTCGGAGAGGGTGTCGATGATTACTGACTTGTAGCCGAGGTCTTTCTCTTTTAGTAGTGACTGCCTGATCTTTTCTAGATCGTCGAACTTGTTGATCGTCACCACGTCGATGCGATCTGCATACGAGCTGATAACGTGAGGATTGCCGCGCGCGTCGATGTACAGAGCCGGGCTACCGAGCGGAGTATCAGTGATCGTAGCGGCCAGCGTCGTCTTGCCTGTGCCTGGCGGCCCGTAGATACCCAGTACCAAACCGCGCTCTTCGTTAGACACGGGCTTAACGTCTAAGCCCCCTAGCTTTCGTATGACTGACTGTGCATTACTCGGCGTGAGCGTTACCATGTCTGCGTATCTTTCCTCGTGGCTTAGTCTGACGTAGCTCGGTGAAGCCCAGATCAGTCCAGTGTATGATGTAGCGTCGTGCCGTGCCATTAGGCATGGTCACAACTCCCTCCTCTTTGTGTTGGGTGTCTGGCTCGTGCTTCTCTAGTTGACAAGTAAAGGTAACTCCGTTAGGCAGGTAAAGCTTCTGCGTACACTTGCGTACCCTGAGGGTTTTCAAGGCCAGCGAACCCGCGGCTGGTGTGCCTGCTCGGGTGGTCACGCCGCTTCCTCTTCGTCGTCTACTTCGATGTCGTCTGGTCTGATCGTGTATGTAGACGCTACGAGAGCGTCGAAGTTAGCATGTTCGCCACGCGACTGTGCCATGCACAACGGATCGTACTGGCAATCGAAACAACCCTGCCACCTGCGATTTGGAAAGGCTTTCTCAGAGTGTGTGTATAAGTCATACATCTCAGTGGCGATCTGAGGGAGGAATGCGCCGAACTCATCTAGTTCGTTCTGGCTACGTGTGATCGTCACTCGTAAAAATAAATCGTCGAACGAACGTCCCTTGGGTGGTTCTGTCCTGCGCCACGCACCGTCGTATGCGATAGCTGGCGTCTTGTCTGTGAGATTTAGTTGCTGAAGCAACCACATGTAGGCGAGGAACTGAAAATTAGTCTGCAAACCTTTCAGATTAGGGCGGCTTTTATAAGTCTTTCTTTCGAGGACATCGAGCCGGCCTGTGTGGTGACGGATAAGACCGTCCAAGCGGCCCGTCAGGAAGTGCGGTGTGCCGGGGATCGGAACGGCGATCTTCTGTTCGGCGCTGACTAAGGTGTACTCTGGTGGGAGAGGGTACTTATACTTGATGTAATAGTTGGCTGCCATCGAGAGTGCCATATCGATGGCTTCGTGCAGTGTGAGTAGTTCTACGCTAGACGGAGGCACGCCGACGTTCTTGGTGTAATTAGCAATAGTCTGCTCTTGGCTCTCTGCTGAGGCGTCAAGCACATGGAAGTTCAGGTCTTTCTTGGGATCGGTGATCCACAACTGTTGTGCCCTATGAAAGATCGTGCCTACAGACAGATGCAATGGGCTGAAGATGGGTGTGAGCGCGCGGGCGTTTCGACTGCTATAAACGGCCATACGCCGGCAACGTTCATAGTTCTGGATTTCGGTGACGGAGAAGTTCACTTGGCTTTCCTCAAGTATTCGTAGATGCGTGACTTGTTTCGATTGAACCATCTAGGGTTCGAGTATCGGTTGCGGTACTTCTCGTAAATGCCCAGCTGCATGTTGCACACGTTACATAACAGACCGCGAACCCTGCCTGTAGTGTGGCAGTGATCGATCACGAGTGTCATAGCGTGGTATGGCCTGTCGCAGATCAGACACTTGCCGAACTGACTTAGATACATGTTGTGTCGTTGATCTGCTGTAATGCCGTATGTACGACGGTAGTAGCCGTCTCGAATTACAGGTAGGTTGTGGTGGGGAGCACAGGCGTTGCTGCAGTATTTGGACGAGTAGCCTTTTCGGTAGTAGAATAAGGCATCGCACGTCGCACAGATTAGTGTTCTCATTTGGGTTCTTCGATTGGCTGCATGACGTGTTGTAGTTGGTGTGACACCATGCACTCTTTGTTACAGAATACGTGTAGCAGGCGACCGTAGGCGAAGTAGGTACGGTGGGTTTTAGAATGGCAGTAGACGCAACCGCGCGGTCTTTCTTTGATCGAGAACGGTATTCTGACGGCTGTGATTGCGCCTACTCGTACGTTCACTTGACCTTCTTTCTCGGGCTGCGAGGATCGTTTCTTGGTGCGCCGTACACTCTAGGCATTTCGTCCCCGACGTTTCGGGCCGGTGTCTCACGCCGAACGTGTGTGGGCTGTGGATACTCTGCGTTTTGCCTTGCTTGCTTGAGCGCCGTCACAGCCCTCTCAGCGCGAGCGATCTGGGCGGCGAGTTCCAAAACATTTGGGTGTGCAGCCCCGAGTGTTATTTTTAACGCGAGTTTATAACGTGCGTAACCCGCAAGCGCATTCTGCACATCTTCGATCAGAGCATCGAACTCTCGTGACGATAAGTCTATTTCATATTTCAATGCCAGGGGTTCTCCTTATCTTCTAAAATATACTTGACGGCTATTTCGTGCCGCTCGTACCATTTTAGTTTAGAAAAGCAATCTCTACAAAGTTTGATTTGTCTATACGTAACGAGCCGGAGGCGACGTGTCCCCGGCTTGTTACATATGCCGCACAGGAGCGGAAGTTTCAAGGGCTAGTAGTCGTCTTGTCGTTGAGAGGTTGGGTTGTTGGTGGAAGCTATTATCACTATCAACGCTGCAAACGCTAGCGCGATCAGGGTGGCTGTGACAGCAAATAATATTATGACTACTCTCTTCATTCGCTCGCCTTAATTAATCTGTAGGCGTCGAGTTCGGCTTTGAGTTCATCGTAGTGTTCGTCTAACAGGGTACGAATGATGATCGAACGTGTGAGCTTGTGACGGAGCATCCTGCGCCACGCTTCTAGCCCCGCGGTTTCCGGTGCGGGCGGAGCTGGACGGGGTTGTGGCTGCGCTAGTCTGGCCTTGGCTGCGTTCTCAGTGGCTTTGGCTTGCATCTCCATCTGATGCTGTTCGAGTAGCTGCTGGATGATGGCGGCACGCAGCCGACGTTGCTCGCGCTGTGCCTCGCGCCGCTCTTCTGGTGTGTTGTACTTTCTAGTGGTCATGTCACACCCCTTTAGGCGCGAGCCGTGCGACCGGCGTCGTGAATACGCAACTTGCGCTTGATTTCGTCGTTACGGCAGTCTACAGAACAGTAGTGGTGGCGCTTGGGACTACCTATGCGCTCGATGGTTTCGGTGTGGCGGGGGCAATCCTGATAATCGCAGCGCGGGCCTTGGTGCGTTGTCGTTGTCATGCTGTCTTTCCTCCGTGGCGGTAGGGGCGGTACTTGTTGTACTCTAGCTTCTCTTCGAGTACCTTGATGAACTCGTCGGTCAGTCCGTACTTGCCAACTGTGTCGCCGATCCGAATGAACACGTCGGCCAATTCAGAAAGAAAACCCTCGGGCTTTTCGATGAAGCCGTCGGGTACGAGAACCTGCCGTGCTGCGTTATAGTACGTCTCGCCTACGCCGTGACCTGCGCGGACTTCCTCTGCTGCTTCCGCTAGCTCAGTCACCATGAGCATAAGCTGTTCTAGGATTGGTCTGTCGCCGCTCTCCCACCAGCCTTTTTCCAGTGCGGTTGCGTGACTGTCGATGATGAGTGATCTGATCGTACGTTCCGGCACTATTCTGACTCCTTGTGGGGTGGGGCGCTGTGTGGGCCTACATCTAGTATACCACACAGGACGCCCCCCTGTCAAGCCCCTCGGGCGTATCTGCTAAAGGATGCCGATTGCTTCCTTCAGCACGCTCATGGCGTTGCCCGATGCACGGTCACGTGCCGTCGTGTAGACGACCTGATCTACTGTGTTGGTGTAGCGTGTCCAGTAGATAATGACAGGATCGTTGCTGTCGTCGGGTGTGGTGCGGTGACGGACTACTCTCGACAATGCCTGGTACTGCTGGCCCGGTACGTACGACTGCTCGACGAAGATTACCGTACGGCAGTCCGACATGTCCACGCCTTCGCTGAGGCTTTCCTCGGTCGCTACTCTGACGCGCTGCCCTTCCATACCGTGAGCTAGATCACGACGCTCGGGAGCTGCGATAGCGCCTGTGATAAGCGCACCGTCGAGTGCTTTTGCGAGAACCTGGGCGGTGTCACGATACCAACAGAACACCAGGATGGGCGCGTCACCCGGAGTGTCGTCTACGATCTGCTTAACCGCCTCGATCTTCTCTTTGGTGACGGTCAGCTTACGTAAGGCGTGAAGCACTGCACCGGCATTGAAGTACAACTGATGCGTTTCGCCGCGCTCGTTTGCTTCTTCCAGCTCTAGACGATAATAGTCTTTGAGCTTGTTGTAGCGTGTTAGATCGTCGTCCTTGAGCTTCATTGTGATATGCTTGTCGATCCGCTCCGGAAGGAACATATGCACATCACTGTACGTGCGGCCCAGCATGTAGTCCGCAGTATCCTCTTCGAGACGCTTGGGGCTGCGTGAACGTACGATCCTCGTTCCCCAACCTGACGCATCGACGACGGCGTAGGTCTGAATGAAGCTCCAGTAGCTCGACCACTTCTTCGGGTCTAAGATGTGAAGCAGATGGTACAAGTCACCCACGTCTTTAAAGACTGGAGTGGCCGTCAGTCCGTACACATTGGGTGTGCGAGCTGCCATCTGACGAAGGCCGACGGATCGCTTCGCTTCACGGTTGCGAAAGTGGTGAAATTCGTCAGCGATCAGGGTCTTGACCGGCGGAACGAAGTACGTCCTGAACGCATCGTGGTTGACGATGATCCACTTGTTCGGATTAGGGTCGGCTTCGAACTCCTTGAACACAGCGTCTCGCTTGATGATATCGCCGTACGCTGCGACGTGAACAGTATGATGTGGATACTGCTCTTCGATGAAGTCACGCCACTGATCGACCAGGCTGAGAGGGGCTGTGATACACGCTGGCAGCTCTGCCGCCTCGATGGCCTGGAACGTCTTGCCAAGTCCGGGGGCATCACCCAATATCGCGCGCTTCTTCTCACGCAGAAAACGCACACCCTGCGACTGGTATGGCCGCAGCAGATACGTCATTGCGCCAGACGGCAGGACTTCTTCTGTGAGAGCTGCTTCGTTGCGAGCCTCACGAATCGCCGAAGCGATCTTTCCTTGTGACCTGAACTGGTCTAGGATACTACCGGGCATCAGTGTCTCTTTCTGTATGCGTCGTACAGGATCGCCATTATGACCATGAGAGCGAACACCAACAGGATGTGTGATGCTGCTACCAGGTCAAAGCCGCTGCCGTCCGTCATTTATAGAGGGAACTTGAGCGGTGGAGCGTCGGATATTTTGATCGCTACGTACCCGAACTTGTACCCGAGTGCGTGAACCATGTAACCGCAGGGTGTACCGTTGGCTTTCTCGTCGTGCTTGTACCTCTCGTAGATTCCGACGGATTTGCGACCGTCGCTAGTCTGAACAAGGATCGTTGGGTTTGAGCTGGTCGAACGCTCGCCGCACTTGGGACACGTCCACTGTACGTAGACATCCTGCCCATCTTCGATCAGCGGCCCCATCATGCGGCAGAGGGTTTGCGAATCAACGTCGTTGCGGTGCGGCTGGTAAGGCATGTTAGTACGCCCCGTAAGGTGTGGCCTTAGCCAGATCACGCGCCGTGAGCGTCTCGCTCATGTGCTGTGTGCGTGAGTAGTTAATCGTGGACTGTAGGATGCGACAACGCTCAAGCCACGATGGGATGTCCATGATGCTGGCCAGATTGGCGAACTGCTCAGTCCAGGTCACACGATCACGGTTGGGGCTGACTTCGATGAGCCTTTCGTCCCAACACATGTACGCTACGCCGAACACCGGGAACACTTCGAATAGGCGGGCCAAGTTATAGTTGTCCGCCTTGGTCATCAGATCAACGAGGCTGGCTGTGAAACCTGACGCGAGCTTATTCCCCGGAGGGAACGCTGTGAGTATGATGTGTGACAACTCTGGCGGAAGTTCTGGAAGTCCAGTCTCTTCCATCTCTGGCTCTGGCTCGTCGCCTTCAAGTACGATTTCTTCTTCGTCCGGAATGGACACTGCGTTGTGCCTTTCTCTTGAGACGTTATCCTCAAGCCACAAGCTAGCGGGGCTGTCACACCCCACTAGCCTGGCCGCTTGGTGAGAACGGTTACTCCGAAAGTATCGAGCGAAGCAGGATGTTGGCTTCCGTCAACAGGTCACGCTTTGGCCCAGTTGACGTACCCGCGATCACGCTTTCGAGGGAAGGGATCGTCTCGTCCCTCAGCTTACGCATCGCTTCCGCTTCGGCCTCTGCCCGCAACTCCTGTAGACGCTTACCGGCCGGCTGTGTGGTCACGTTAGTCAGCGACTTCGTAGACGACGTTCTCGGTGATCAGATCAACGTCGCTCTCTTCGAAGCCCAGCTCTTTCACGGTTTCCTCGTCGCTGAGGAACGCCGTCACCATGTCGGAGAGCCGCTCGTCGCTGAACAGCTCGCTGAGCTTCTCCTGCAACGTCTCCTGATCCTCTTCGTCCACGACGGGCGCGACCTTGAACTTAATCATCACGCTCATCAGAAGAACCGACGGCTTCAGTTCCTCAGGAACGTCGTCGCCATTGCCCGCCGGCTTGTTCTCGCTAGCCATTGTAGTGTGTGACCTTTCGTAGTTGTGTGGTGTGTGTGGATATAGTTGGACTGTGTGATTACATCTTCGTTTTCCTAATCTGGTCCGTTGGGGGAGCCTCCCTCTCTTTCAAGTATACCACACTCGGGGCGTCTTGTCAACCCTTGGAATGGGTCTGATTAAGGCCCGATCTACGGGATACAATTAAGTTTGAGTTTTACGGAAGATAAAGTCGTATGCAGCAAAAAGCCTCGCTTGTTAGGCGAGGCTCGTTGCGCGGGTGGACGGTGAGAACTAGGCGTTGGACTGGACGGTTGCCGTTCCGCTCTGCTGCTTGGCGCGGTGTTCCGCCAGAAGCTGCTTGATGAGATCGGCACGCGCCTTGCGCTTCGCCAGCTGTGCCGCTTCGCGCTCTTCCGGAGTGGCGTAGCTGCTACGAGTGCGCGGCTCGGGAAGGGTCAGACCCCACATGTTCGCAAGCAAGTCGCGGACGAACACTCGCGGCGTCTTGCTGACCTTGCCGGCTTCCTCTTCGATCTTCAGCCGGAGGACTTCCGGAGTGGAGATGTACAGGCCCGCAACCTGACGCTTCTCGTCTCCGCCCTCGGGCGCGGTGCCGTTGGGAGGCGTGGCGGGTGCGGTGCCCTCGGCGGGTGGGGTGGACTGCGCTTCGGCCTGTGCGGTTTCGCTCATGGTGGGCGTTTCTCCTTACAAATAGACTATACCGCATCGTGGGGGGAAATACAAGTGGTTGGACGGGAAATCGAGACGTGTTCGGAAAATTGCTTGAGCCTAGTTTCCCCTCTTCCTGCGCCAGCCTAGCGCCACATTCAAGTCGTGTGAAATTACCTGGAGGTTCTCCCTGCGGTTATTCAGACCGTCGCCGTCCTTGTGGTCTACATCCAGACTACGATCTGTCACACCGAGAATCTGACGGTGCATGAGTACGTCCTGATAGGTTGGATATATCTTGCGTCTAGCATAACGCAGGTCTTTTACCTTCAAGACGTGCCACTTGTACTGTACCAGAGCGTCGTAATCTTCGTCGTCTACGATAGCTTCGTAACCTTGGGTGAGCGGGATCAGTTTCATAGCTCAGAAGAAAGGGAACCGTTCGTCAGCTTTGGCCGCGTCTTTGTGGTGCCTCCGATCACGTTTGGCTGGCATAGGATTAATACGAGGCTCGTTGCGTGGTACGAGATACCGAAGTCCTATCGCTTCTAAGGCGGCTGATGCCCAGCGTTGGCGATTGAGCAGGTCACGCTTGTCCTGCGCGGGTGTGAGTTTGTGGGCGAGTGCGATAGGTTCGAGACGTGAGAGGATTAATCTGATCTTGCCGGTGGGGAATGATCTGACCCTGCGCCTCCTGCCTTGATAGTTGCGTGAGCCGGTGCCTAGTTCGTCGTCATTCCACACCGGAAGCTGGTTATCCTCGACCCGAGCATCGTTGTACTCTGGCAGGTCAGGTTCGATGTTGTGTCGATTGTCGATCCAGTGTTCTGGAAGGGGATTGGCGTCGAGCAGGGCTATTAAGTAAACCGAGACGCCGAGATAATACGCACGACCGTTATAGCGGTAAAGTTCGGTCTGTTCGTTGAAGTACGCCCACGCTTCGTCTGATAGTGCGACGTTCACATGAGGCTGCTTCGGTGGCGGGTCTGCGAGGCGAAAGCTGTGTTTGGGTCTGGCGTACGTACCCGACAGGCTTGATGTGTATAGATACACGAACGCTGCGTCAAGTGCTGACTCTAGCGATAAGTGAAAGCTGAGAATATACGCTAGGTGTGGCGGGTCAGCATTGAACGACAGTATGACGTTGAAGTTGGGTCGGCTCTCGACTACTGTGAGTGTGACTGGGATTGGGGTATCGCTCACTTCTTGTAATCTCCGGGGATCACACCCGTTGCGCGTAGTCCGACGTACTTTTCGGATCGCAGCTGGGTGGCTGTTACCTCAAAACATTCGACGCAGCAGTTCAAGCGAAAGTCTGCGAGGTCTGGTGGGTAGAACGGATCGTCGCCGCGTTGTGGTGTAGGGAGCGGCGAGCCAGGGTTGAGTGCATAGAAGTGCATTACTGCCCTGGCTCCGCACAGTTCACATACTGTGTTCATTCGACTTCGATCTTCAGGCTTTCTTGGTCGAACGGATCGTCTGGTAGAACTGGAACGTACTCCATGTCGGCCAGGTGTACGCTGAGTTCAGTGTCGATGCGCTCTTTGAAGTCAGGGTTCGCAACCCACAGCTTGAGTGCATCGTGTACGGATTGTGCGTCCTGATCGCTGGTTGATTTGGGGAGTGTGAACTTGATGGTGACGGTAAACACGGTGAACCGAGTGTGGTCTGTCATCTTAGTATGTCCATCCTTTACGCTGGAGTTGAGCACGGCGGCGCTTCTCGTGGTTGCCGACTCGGCCGACGACCCACATGAGAGCGGCTGTGATCTGCTGTGGTGTGCAGTGCCACGGCCCGTTCATATCACGCGGATTGTATACCGGCATCTGATATGAACGCCACTTCAGATTGACTTCACGCCAACTGAAGCTGTACACGTCGTCGGTGTCTGGAGTGGTGAAGATCGACCAGCCTCTCGCCCACGGCAGACAGTACACGTATAGCACACGGTCGCTGGTGAAGTTGACGGGGATACGTACGCCGTCACGATATGCTTCGACCTTGTGTGCTGGGCTGGTGTTGGGCTGGAGTGATAAGAGCTGGATGATGTCGGTGACGCTTTGCTGGACGTTGGCTTTGTACTCTAATCTGGCTCGCTCGATGTCGCCTGGTGTGACAGTCATGGCGGCTGGCCTTTCGTTGGGTTATTCGTGTGCGTATGCGTACTGTGCTTGTGCGGTGGTGATTGCGCTTTCGAACTCCTGCTTGAACAGTGTCAGCCTAGACCTGAGAGCAGTGATGGAACCGAAGATTTGTGTACTCTTGAACACCGCATCACGGTCGCTGGCTGGCGGTTCTAGTGCTTTGGCTATCATTTGTTCGTCGGTCTGTCCAGGCTGCCTGCTGCGGCCTAACGTTACGAACAGATGATTACATGACACGAGTTCTGGTGGGCTGATCCTGTGGCCTGTTTTCTCTAGCGTAGGCATGATGCCTCTGACGAGCGCATCCATGTGATAACGCTGCGCTACGAT
>Ga0209593_10000053_pt1 | contig 59474 bp, 60 predicted proteins | sample PPLLaktember2015_3_FD_187260 | JGI IMG/M metagenome (GOLD analysis project Ga0209593, IMG submission 187260) | Freshwater sediment microbial communities from Prairie Pothole Lake near Jamestown, North Dakota, USA - PPLs Lake P7 Core (6) Depth... | ecosystem: Environmental > Aquatic > Freshwater...
CTGAACAATTGATCAAGGGACATGGCCAAGTTGGACCCATGGCAGGTACATCAATGAGTTCTTCTATAGCGAAGCCAAAAGAGCAGGAAAACTGTAATGAATACAAGTACTGCCGGGATAAATGCTATACGGCTCTTATGAAACAAGGGCTTAATTTCCCCGATCATGATGAAAGCCGACCAGAAAAACGGATGCGCCCGGCCATGCATTTCAGTACTATTTATATAATCAATTTTTGCATTCCGCAATGCGACATCTTTGTTCTGACCTTTTTTCAGATTCCTGTTAAACCGGTTAATGATTTCGGAAGCTGAACGATCATTGATCTTCCACAAACTCATGATGAGATTTGGACAACCGGCGTATTTAAAAGCCCTTCCGATACTCATAAGACCTTCCCCCCGAAGCAGTTTCCCTGTGCCTGTCTCGCAAGCGCTCAGAATTACCAGTTCTGCATCCATATTCAGGTTGAAGATCTCATTGACATAAATTACTTCCTCCCCGTTTTCTTTTGTCATGCCATTTTCACCCGGCACGTCCGAAAAGAATATACCGGACAATTCAGGGATTGAATCATTGATGATTGTATGGCCTGCGAAATGAACGATTTTTGAGGAGTGGATTTTTTCCTTAAATGAATTTGCACTTGCATTTGCACCAAAATATGCCCTTCCTTTAAAAATCGAAGCAGCTTCTTCAATTTCTTGTGTACTGAACCTTAATGGAGTTAAGAATGCCGCGGTCCCGCTACCGAGGATATTCACTTTCCGTAAACCCTTCTTTTGATCATAGGAAGGAGCAAAACCAAGATACATTGTGCCGCTTTTGGATTTGTTCTTTTGTTCGCTGTATTCAAACAGCAATTCGGAAGAGAATTCATACCGGATGGTGTTTTCTTTCAGAATGTAATTCAGTTTCTTATAATCAGCGACTTGCCAATTCGACGGAATATTTTTAATAAGAACTTCGAAAGGCAAAAAACAAAGCATTCCATCCGGAATAACAATAAGCCGATCCTTACCCTTAAATTCGTCTATTGCCGGTTTGAGCAGGATTGAATACAAATTTCCGGCATTGTGGACAAAACGGTTGAAGGCATTCAGATCCAATCTGTCCTTTGGCTTATTTTTGCCGCTAACATCCTGCAACAGTTCTTTAATGTGATTGCGCAATTGCGGGGTATTGCGGATGACTTTGAAAACAGATATTTTATCGCTTAATGCAATCATGGCTATGTCATGGCCCCCGACCATATATTCTATCAACAGGCTGTTCTTAATTTTTCGCCTGATTTCATCAATTGTCGGAACCTTGTTCTTGTATTTTAAGTTGTAATAGGCCGGATGATTCTTCTCAATCTCCCGCAGAAAGGCCGAATATTCACTATGGTTTTTTGCATATTCATATTGGCACTGTTGTATCAAACCCGGCTCTGCATTGTTAAATTTCAACCTGTATAATGTATTCTGCAATTCAACCCCTGTATTCTTAAATTGGTTTTCCAGGTCAACCACTGATTCGGGTATTTTTCCCGATTTCTTTGCATAATTGGCTTTGATCGCATCGAGTAATACCTGGTTCTTGCTTTTTTCCATAAAATACAAAGCCATATCTATGAGGGTATCTGAAGGGGACGTCTCATATGCCGAATAACAGGCCATTACTGCATTTTCATACATCTGCCTGATATCTGTAACAAAAAACTCTTTAAAATCATCTGTACTTATCTTTTGACGGAATTCATCGATAACGAGTGTTGTCAGGTGAAATGTTGACAAAGATGACATGAGCAAACCCTGGTTATCTTTCGCTCTGTCGGACAGCTGAAAAAGTGCATTTGATTTTATGATCAACAAACGGATAAGTATTTTATCCGGCTGTATAGAGGCCAATTCAGGGTTTTTGTCCGTATGGAAGAGAAAGGAAGAATCCCTATAGAGAACGGCAAATGCATGCTGAACCACTTTCAGGGATTCCCTGTTGTTTCCAAGTTTTTGATAACAATCTGCAATCTTTGAATGAATCTGCGCAATCTTAAAAGTATTGATGTAAGTTCCACGCTCCAGGACCTCTAGAATTCGCTGATAGTAAGGGATTGCGCCGGTAAAATCAGTGTATCTCCACAAACAATCCCCATAGTTTTCATACGTATCAACTATGCCCGGATCATGGATGTTTTGAAGCGCCAGTGACTTTTTCAGAAAGATCATGGCAGAATCATGCCGGTTAAGATTTTCATAAATCAATGCCAGCAAATCATAGTTTGAAATAAGCAAAGGCTTCCAATCGCTTGTGAATTCCTCCCTCCTTATTGTCTTCAAAGCTTTTGTCAGATGCCATTTGGCCTGGTTATAGTTTTTAATCCTGTAAAAATATGTTCCCAGATACTGGTCAGAAAAAGATGCATAATAATTTCTATCCGGACCATCTGGAATGGATTTTTCAGCAAGCAGATAATAAGTATATACTTTTTCGTACAAACCCAAATTCATATATGATTCAGCAATATAGGAATACACGATAAAGACCGATTCTTTATGGGGATCTGGGATATTATCCAACTTCTTTACAAGTGCCTCGAAAATCACCGAAGCTTTTTCGGTGTCGTTGTACTTTAGATAGCAGGAGCCGATCATTGTTAGCATTTCTGCCCGAATTGAGTATTGGGAATCAAGGGAATCCAGCAATGCAGATTTTTCCCTGATAATCCGATGCCCTTTTTCTGCCGCCTCCTTCATTGTCTGATAACTGAAATTCCGGCTCGAAATATATGCGAGGTCCGTGAGCGCCTGGAGGCAGATATCCCAATAGCCTTCCGTTTCGCTTGTATCGATTATTGCAAGGAAATATAACCTGGAATTATCATAGTTCTTAGTGTACAGATGCACGGGTTCATTCCTGTCAAAGCCGGCTTCAAATTTTAGACGGCGGAGATCTGCGTATGAAATACCAAAGCAATCTGTGCGGATCCATAAAATCACTGCAAAAAATACCAGTGTTTTTACCATGTCCTTCAGATGTTAAGATAAAGATACAGAAAATCCCTTCCAGGCGGTAAAATCAAACCTGATCTTCGGGATCCGGTTCGGCAAAAGCACCGAATTTAAAGTAAAGATCCTTCTGGCTTGCCGGGGCGAACAGCTCATTGGGAATAGTTACTTTTACATCCGGAGAGGTCAGAGCATACTGAAGTATAAATGTAATTCTAAGCGGGTAATACTTAAACCGGTCAAAGGAAAAGGAATCACCCAATGAAATTACATTTGCAGAAGACAGTTTTTTGTTTTCGGGACCGAATAAAGTAGCCTCGTCATTTTCATTTACGGGATTCGAACTATAGTAAGTTACTGAAAACTCGCGAATTAAATTATAAGGATAATCTACCGACTTGATTTGGTCAACCGGCGAAACAATCCACTGTGGCTGCATGCTCGTATCCTCAGCTATCGGGCTGCAAACAATATGCGGATTGGGTGGAGAAGGAGGTAGTTTGGAAGGCATAATTGCAGGTTTAGAGGTTTAGAATTCAGGAGAATAACAGTCAATGATTTAAATAAGTTCAATTCTCATTGCCAGATATTTTTCGGAGTGATTTTATCATTGGGTTTTTCAGCCTTAACCCCTTATTCCAATTTTCAGTCCTAGCAAATTGTATTCAATTGTTAACCAAATAAAAAACCAACCATCGAAAGGAATTTCAAAATGGTTGGTAATCAAGTGTGGTCCCACCTGGGCTCGAACCAGGGACTCCCTGATTATGAGTCAGGTGCTCTAACCAGCTGAGCTATGGGACCGGTGATTTTATAAGGTCTGCAATATTAATAAATAGTTAAGAAAAATACAACTGTCCCGCACATTCTTCATTCCTGCTCTTTCCTCCAACTCCCGGCTTCCGGCTTCCGACTCCCAACTTCGGACTCCCCCTCTCACTCAATCTTCCCGATCACATACCGCAACATCTGAATAATTTTATCCAGGTTCTCCTCAGGGACAGCTTTATCGTCATCTGCGCCGGAGCCTTCTTCAAGGGACCGCCATGCATCATATCCGGTGCAAAGTGCCAGTGCAGCGTAGGAAATACCCAATTCATTGGCCAGGATGACTTCGGGGGCCGTAAACCTATTTATTACATCGGCACCCCAGGTACGGTAAAGATTGGATTCGGCCCGGGATGAAAAGCGCGGACCGTCAATTGTCAGAACAACACCTTTAGTATGCACGGTAATCCCCTGAACGATAGCTGCTTCTATCAGGTGGTCACAAAGCTCGCAGGAGAATGGCTCCCTCATGGGCTTATATATCCCCTCACCGGGTTTCAGATCTTCATAAAATCCTGAAAAAGACTGGGTAGTCAGGTCTATGAACTGATCCGGTATGATGATCTCACCCGGACAAATCTCTTCCTGTAAACTCCTGCATGTGGATGATGCCAGAATACAGGTGCAATCCTGCTGTTTCAGTGCGTACAAATTGGCTTTGTGATTGATCTTTAACGACGGATGATCATAGCCTCCCTGCGGCCTTGATAAATGGATCACCTCTTTTCCGTCAATAAAACCCGAATAGATGACCGGATAGGGTTCTCCAAAAGGGGTGTCAACAGCAATTTGTTTAAGGTTCATCAGATAGTCCGGCCTTTCAGGCCCTATGCCTCCAATAATGGCTATTTTGCTCATGTAACAGGTTTTTGGTTTTTTTCAGGAAATAAATTCAGGATGTCTATTTTGTTGGCTTTGGTGATTCCTCTTTCGGTGATAATTGCTGTGACCAGCCTGGCAGGGGTTATATCAAAACCAATATTGACAATGGCTGACTCCTCCGGCATTATCATAACCCTTCCAGGTTTATCGTCCGACCATCCTTCAACATAAAGGATTTCATCCCGATGCCTCTCCTCTACCGGGGTGCTCATGGCTCCGTTTTCCAGTTGCCAGTCAATTGAAGATGAAGGCAGGGCAGCATAAAATGGGATATTGTTGTCCTTAGCCGCCAGGGCTTTCAGGTAAGTCCCTACCTTATTTACGATATCCCCGTCCGGGGATGCACGGTCACTGCCTACAATTACCATATCCACTTCACCGCGGTTCATCAGGTACCCCCCTGCATTGTCGGTAATTACGGTACAGGGAATGCCATGCTGCTGAAGTTCCCAGGAAGTCAGCCTTGCGCCCTGGTTGCGGGGACGGGTTTCATCCACCCACACATGTACACGGATGCCTTTGTCGTGCGCCATGTATATGGGCGCCAGGGCAGTTCCGTAATCAATGCATGCAAGCCACCCTGCATTACAGTGGGTAAGTATATTAACCTTCGCGTCCGGCTTCCGGGCACTTATCTCCTCTATTAAACGCAACCCATGGTCTCCGATCATCCGGCAATTTGATCTTTCCCGACTGATTATTCCGAGCGAAATTTCGAGCGCCCGTCCGGCCATTTCTTCAATTCCCTTGCATGATCGGATTCCTTCAACCACGCTGTCAATAGCCCAGCTGAGGTTTATTGCTGTGGGACGGGATGATTTCAGGTACCCGGCCATCCTGTCAATATAGGATGATACCCCAATGCCATCCGGTGCCTCAAGCAGAGCCAGATACATTCCAAGCGCACCCGCAGCACCGATTAATGGTGCCCCGCGTACGTGCATGTCCCTTATTGCAGCAAACATGTCCCCGGCTGTGGTCAGGTCCTCAATGACAAATTCAAAGGGAAGCTGCCGCTGATCAATGATTTGCACTACTTTCCCATTATCAGGATGAATCCAGATTGTCTCAAAATGCCGGCCTTTTACTTTCATATCTGGATGAAATGCGCTTCTTTTGTATAAAAAATAAAAATAATGATTTTATCCGATGCAATATATACAGGAAAGACTGAAATTAAGAACATTATTTTTGACTGGGGCGGGGTGATTACAGACCTGCATTTCGATGCATCCAAGACCGCTTTTCATGATCTGGGCCTGTTTATCTTTGATGAAAAAGTGCCCTTTGATCCCCTGAACAAAATATTCATACCCCTTGAAATCGGTCGTATTTCAGCGGGTGAATTCCGGGACAACTTGCGGAAACTGAGTTCAAAATTACTTTCGGATGAAATGATAGACCAGGCCTGGAATGCAATGCTGGGAGCCCTTCCGGTAGAAAGATGGAAACTGCTTGAATCCACACGCTACCGCTACAGGACTTTCCTGTTAAGCAATACAAACGCAATTCACCTGGAATATTATTCAAGATACCTCGAAGGTATTTATGGTACTTATGGTTATGTTCACCTTTTTGAAAAAGCCTATTTTTCATTTGAGCTGCACCTGCGGAAACCCAACAGGGATATTTTTGAATTTGTACTGGAAGACAGCAGGCTCATGGCCGAAGAAACCCTGCTGATCGATGATTCCCTGGAGAACATTGAATCCGCCCTGAAGGTTGGCCTCCAGGCTATCCATCTTAAAAAGCCCCGGACACTGGTAGATCTTTTTAGATTTGACAGTAAAAAACCGGTGTAAAATATTTTCCGGCAAGCACCGTTATTTAAGTAATAGGATATGTGCAATCTATCACTTAATTATATGAAAGACTCTCTACTTTTCCTTTTATTGATTTCATTTACAGGCGTATACGGACAATCGCCTGTGAAAGCAACTATCCAGCTTAAAGATGGTAAGTCGGTAAATGTGCACCACTTTGGAAAGCTTGCCTGTGAATCTAACCGTTATGCCGCTACCTTTACCATATTGCGGGGTACATTCAGTGGCAGCCATACGGAGATAAGTGACTATAAGGATATCAGCAAACTTGTTCTGAACGGATTTAATTCACCCCCGGTTGCCTCAACCGGGAATCAAAAGGGTAAAATAACCGTAATCAAAAAAAACGGAGTCAGCGTTCCCCTCGAAGAAGCCGAACTGGCCATGTCCTGTTTTGGCCCGTCAGACCGGTACAATGAGATCCATGTTCAAATCATTAATCCGCTTACCGAAAAGGCAGTGGATATGTCCATTGCCATCCGCAATATTGAATTCATTTCTTTTTAAGGCTCTGTCCAGTCCCCGCTTACTCTTATCAGGGCAATTAGTTCATCCACAGCCAACTGTTCCGGGATGCCTTTTTTTATAACCTGTTTTGCTTTGTAAAGCGTGATTTTACCTTTTCCGGAACCCACATATCCGTAATCGGCATCTGCCATTTCTCCCGGACCATTAACAATGCAGCCCATCACTCCTATTTTAAGGGTTTTCAGATGGGAAGTGGCTGCTCTGATGCGCATCAGAGTATCGGTAAGATTAAAATTGGTACGTCCGCACGAGGGACAGGAAATATATTCGGTCCGGGTAATCCGTGCCCTGCAGTTTTGCAATATGCCAAATGACACCTCCGAAATTTTTGACGCCGGAATGGAACCCTGGTTCATTATCCAGAGACCGTCCCCAAATCCGTCCAGGAATGTGCCCCCCACATCCGAAGCACTTTTGATCAAGAGATTTTCAGGATCATCTTCACGGTACCGGAGACGTATAATGACGGGCAAATTGCATTGAAACACCTGCAACCTCCGGTAAAGCCACCTGAGCTCAGCCTGAACGTTTTTACCGGAACATTCATAAACAATTACAACCTGAAAATCAGGCCTGTTTAGATCTCCAATCCAATGTTCCAAATCATCGCATCCCAACAGAACAAAATTAATGGCTGCCATCACAGAATCCCCCACAGGATGATCCCCGGCAGTGAGCAACGGGAAAACATTCGGAGATTGGTTTGAACGCCATTCCCTGTATGGAATGATATAAATCTTTCCATCCGAAGGATCTTCATCCTTCCCTATAGTGCTTTTATAAATGTAATCCGCATTTCCGTATTCGCTGATAACAACCGGAACATGCTGTCCGCCGATATTCCCCTTTAAAGACGATAACCTTCTTGAATATGCAAACGGGTTTGCGGGAAGGGCATCAATACTTTGCAAGGGTTTATGGTTCGCAACTTCTGAAATATGTCGGATCAATTTCATTGCAACGGGTATTTCGATTTCCGGATTTTCTGTCAGGGATATCCTGATGGTATCCCCTATGCCGTCATTAAGCAGGGCGCCGATTCCGGCAGCCGATTTTATCCTTCCGTCCTCTCCTTCCCCGGCCTCCGTAACACCCAGATGCACCGGATAGTGCATGTCCTCCCTATCCATCATCTGAACCACTGTTCTTGTGGCATTCACCATGATCCTTGGATTACTGGCTTTCATGGAAACCACTACCTGGTCAAAATCCTCCGCTTTGCAGATCCTGAGGAATTCCATGGCTGATTCAGCCATTCCTTCGGGTGTATCCCCGTACCGGTTCATGATCCGTCCTGACAAGGAACCATGGTTCACGCCGATCCGCAATGCAACTCCGAGATGTCGACACTTTGTAAGCAGGGGGATGAACCTGTTTTTCAACTCAATCAGTTCCTGTTTGAAATCTTCATCGGATAACCCTGGATCATTATAATTCCGGAGGCCGGCAAAATTTCCCGGATTGATCCTTACCTTGTCCACACAGTCGGTCACATTGATGGCGATATCCGCACTGAAATGCACATCAGCAATGATTGGTGTTTCATAACCCCTAGCCCTGATCCCTTCCCGGATATCAGCAATATTCCTGATGTCATGCAGGGAAGGAACGGTAAACCTCACATAGTCAGCTCCCGCATCGGCAATCCGGATGCATTGTTCAATGCTACCTTCAGGATCTGATGTAGGGGTATTGGCCATGGACTGTACCCGAATGGGATGATCGCTCCCCAGGGATACCCTGCCAACAGCAACTGAATTTGTTTTTCGTCTTTTATAGTTGAGGCTGATCACTTCTTTTCCCTTATTACCGACCTGCCTGCCGGCAGGCAGGTTACCGACTTCCTTCTCCTCACTCCCTCTCCCACTCTGAACCGTCCCTGGTATCCTTTACCTGGATACCGATGGAGGCAAGTTGTTTCCTGATCTGATCTGAAGTCGCATAATCCTTTCTGATTTTTGCTTCCTGCCGTTGCTGAAGCAGAAGCCGGATAACCTTGTCCATCAGGACATTGTCGGCGGTTCCATCCGTCTCCTCAGGTTTCAATCCTAACAAATCGAATGCAAAAATTGTCATGAAATTCCTCAGGGCTTCCAGGTCTTTTTTGTTTATTTTTTCCTTACCATCCCGGATGGAATTGATGATTCGCACCCCTTCAAATAAATGTCCCAGAACTACCGGGCAGTTCAAATCATCGCCCAATGCATCATAAGCTTTTTCAACAAGTGACAATACATCAACTGTGGAAGAATCGGAAGGCAGCAGCCCGTGCAGGCCGGCTATCCCTTTCCTGAGCCTCAGCAGGCCCTGTTCAGCTGCCTTGAGGGCGTCATTGGAAAAATCGACGGGACTCGAATAATGAGCCTGCAGCATATAAAATCTCACTGTCATTGGGGAATAAGCTTTTTCGAGGAGGCTATGGTTCCCTTTGAATAATTCTTCCAGTGTGATATAATTGTTCTTCGACTTACTCATTTTTTGCCCGTTAATGGTAATCATGTTATTGTGAACCCAGTATTTCACATGATTTGTACCGGTTATAACGGTGGATTGAGCTATTTCGCATTCATGGTGCGGAAAGATAAGGTCCATACCCCCTCCGTGAATATCGAACTTCTCTCCGAGATATTTCATGCCCATGGTTGAACACTCCAGGTGCCAGCCCGGAAATCCGTCACTCCATTCAGAAGGCCAGCGCATCAGGTGTTCTCCGCCCGCTTTCTTCCAAAGTGCAAAATCAAGCGGATACCTTTTTTCATCCTGTCCTTCAAGCTCCCGGGTATTGCTCAGCATATCCTCCAATACCCTTCCTGACAGTTGTCCGTACCGGAAATTCTCGTCATATTTTTTAAGGTCGAAATACACCGAACCATTGCTAACGTATGCATATCCCTTTTCAAGCAGTTTGCGGATCATCTGCTGCTGCTCAATGACATGACCCGAAGCCTGGGGTTCAATACTCGGTGGCTGTACATTGAGCAAATCCATTGCCTGGTGATACCGGTTGGAATAATATTGCACAACCTCCATAGGTTCAAGCTGATCAAGCCTGGCCTTTTTAAGGATCTTATCCTCCCCTTCATCCGCCAGCTCATCCTCGAGATGACCTACATCGGTAATATTTCGGACATACCTGACTTTGTATCCCAGATGTTTAAGGTAACGGAAAAGAATGTCAAATGTGACTGCAGCCCTGGCATGTCCCAGGTGAGGATCCCCATAAACAGTAGGTCCGCATACATATAATCCCACATGCGGCGGATGCAAAGGCTCAAATTGTTCCCTGGTGCGGGTGAGCGAGTTATACAAGGTCAGACCTTTCACCATGAAATAAGGCTAAATTCTTAATGAACAAGGCGATAAAGATAGGAATTTTGCCCAACTATTACCATGAAGAAAAGGAATAGAAATGCTAAAAACTCAATCCCAGGGTCATATTAAAGCAGGGGACTGAGGTTTTGTTACCATTCAAATCATCTGCATTTCCCATATATTCCCTGGTCAGCTCATTCTCCTCCTGATCGTAGTACCTTAATTTGGCATAACCCGGATTATACTCAAATCCGAGCATAAGCACAGAGTACCTCACATTTAGTCCAAGGGAATACTTGATCCCCATAAATCCCAAATAAAGGTCATCTTCAAGTTCACTGTCATCAGACTTGTCATAATTGAAAGCTGACCAAACGGGATTAAATTTTATATAAGTATCAAATACAAGGTGCTTAACCGGGCTATAGGAAAATGATGGCCCGATCTTGGAACCGAGAAATAAAAACGTGGTTTTAAATGCGTCGTCAGAGAATGTGAAGCGGTTCATATTCAAAGACAAATAATCTACATTAATGCCGATGCGCATTCCATCCGGCAACTTGATGCCGTTCAGCATGTAGATCGAACCCACCTCAAAAATACCTCCGATCCGTTTTGTATTTTCCGGAAAATCCTTCTTATCCTCTAATCCATAATACTTCCATGTTGGAAGTGATGCCCCGAAGCGTAAATAAAACTGCTTTTTCAGGTTGCCATCCTGTGGAAATACGGCTGAGGTAATAATTGCTGAAACCAATAAGACAAATAGTTTTTTCATAAAGTGATTGTTTAAAATTGAGCAAATGCTTAATCTTCTACGCTTAACCTGCAAAACAGTTTCAGGCAGGTTATATCACTTTATGACTGAAGGGAATCCGATCATTCAACGGCAATAAGCTCTTTCATTTCCGGGAACTTATTCCGGATTGCGGACTCAATACCGGCTTTCATGGTCATTTCGCTGTAAGGGCATCCATCACATGCTCCTTTCAGTTTCACCTTTACGGTCATGTCCCCCGTTATCTCCACAAATTCAACATCACCTCCGTCAGCAATCAGGTAAGGTCTTACCTCGTTGATCGCTGAATTGATCTTTCCGATTATTTCATCCAGATGATTGTTATTCATAATCAAATGATTAATGTGTAAAATCACTGCGTGTTTTCGTAATTTTAACAACCTGTGTAGGATCCATCTCAGTATTGCGTTTTAGTACCTGAATGACCAGGTTATCCGCTATGGATTTGAACGCTTCGCTTACAGGACTCTTTTTCAGAACAGAAGGTTCCCCCTTGTCGCCACCCTCCCTGATTCCCTGAACCAGGGGTATCTGACCCAAAAGGGGAAGGCCAAACTGGGCAGCCAGATTCCTGCAGCCATCCTTTCCGAATATATAATACCGGTTCCCGGGAAGTTCCTCGGGTGTGAACCAGGCCATGTTTTCTATCAGTCCAAGAACCGGTACATTTACCGAGGGTGTTCTGAACATGTTAATTCCTTTTATGGCATCGGCCAGCGCAACATCCTGCGGTGTACTGACAATTACCGCACCCGTAACGGGAACACTTTGCACCAGGGTAAGATGGATATCACTGGTACCCGGCGGCAGATCCACAAACATATAATCCAGTTCACCCCAATCCGCATCCCCGAGCAATTGCTGAAAAGCATTGGAAGCCATTGGCCCCCTCCATACCGTTGCATCATTCGGATTAACGAAAAACCCGATGGACAATGCCTTAATCCCGAACCGTTCAACCGGGATGATGCAATCCTTACCGTTCTTGTTAACAATTTCAGGGTTCACAAATTCAGCATTCAGCATTTTCGGAATGGAAGGGCCAAAAATATCTGCATCAATAAGGCCCACCCTTGCACCGGTTCCGGCAAAGGCAATGGCCAGGTTGACGGCAACGGTTGATTTACCAACGCCTCCCTTGCCGGAAGCTACCGCTATGATATTCCTGACTTCAGGAAGGTATTGCCTGGTTTTTCTTTCAGCCGGAATTGCCGCTGTCCGGATATCAATGTTAATCTCTGCGTCGCTTCCGAGATTGTCCTGAAGGATCTTTATGCATGCTTTTTTAAGGGAAGATTTCAGTGGATCATTAAATCCGGGAAATTCAAGGGCAAAATTGACTTTCCCGCCTTCCACTTTCAGATTATTGACCAGGTTCAGTGTAATGATATCTTTGGCTGATACCGGATGTATTACATTTCGCAATAACTCCACTACCTGGTTTTCAGAAAAATTCATATGAAATAAAATCCAAATTAATGTACCATCATTGGTAAAGATAGTACACTTTTCAGGGAATGACCTATTTATTTAGATTAATTCTTTATAAGGATCCCAGAAATGAAGGCTGAAATGAACAATCCTGTCGTCCTCAACTTGTATGCCTTCACTCTCGAGCAGTTCCTGCATCAGATTTTCGTGCCGGAAATGATGTTTTCCAGTCAGCAAACCGTTCCTGTTTACTACCCGGTGCGCCGGGATATTTTCATCTGCCGGGTGAGCCGCATTCATTGCCCATCCCACCATCCGTGAGGCCTGGGGAGAACCAATGAACCGGGCGATGGCACCATAGCTGGTCACGCGTCCCGGCGGGATACACCGGACAACCTCATATACCCGTTCAAAAAAGCTATCCGGCAGGTTCTTCAACCGGTTCTTCAATTGTTTTCCCATTCAGCAGTTCAAAACTCAGGTAAGCTATTTTTAAGCCCCTGTCAAGAAACCCTCTTTCATAAAATGTCTGGATCCCGGTTAAATCACTTTCCAGACCTGAATGATACAGATCACGGGTGTTAATTCTTACAGGAAGTCCGTTATGCCTTGCCAGATCAAGCGTATATTGATGCAAAACTGTATTGTCCGTTTTAAGGTGTATCAATCCTCCCTTTTTCAGGAATTGGCCATATGCATTAAGAAACCGGGAGGAGGTAAGTCTTTTGCGCTTTTTTTTCAGTTGGGGATCGGGAAAAGTCAGCCAGATCTCATCGATCTCACCCGGGCCGAAAAAGGAAAGGATCTGCTCAATATGGGTTCTCAGAAATACCACATTTTTTAGTCCGTCGTTTAATGCAGTTTTTGCTCCCCGCCAGATCCGCGAACCTTTGATATCAATGCCTATGAAATTTTTCCCGGGAAAACGCCGGGCAAGTCCGGTGGTATATTCACCCTTTCCGCATCCAAGCTCCAAAATGATGGAATTATCATTGCCGAAGATGTCTTTTCTCCAGTTTCCCCGTAGGGGATGATCCTTGCCAAAAACCTCATTAAACGCCGGCTGGATCACGTTTTTAAAGGATTCCAACTCGGCAAATCGTTCTAATTTTTTTTTTGCCATTTCAGTATCCGGTGAATTTCAGTCTGAGCGTTCCCCGGCCTTTTCAATCCGGAGTCCGATATCGCTGATATTCTTCAGGTTTTTGATCCACATGGCCTGCTCTATATCAAAAGTGTATATCCCCCGGATTGGAAATCTGATATTTGTCTTATACGGGTAATACAAGGTGAATACACTCGCAGCGCCTTTACCCAGCCATTTTCCATGCTGGTCGGCCAGTACAATTTCAACGGTGTCGCGCTGCGTATTCCCGTTGGGAGAATGGGCTGTTACAAAAAGATAAAGATTGCTGTATTCATATTTACCCGTGTTACGGACAGAAATATACACATTCTGGGAGGTGGCTGTATCCGTAATATTTGCATTGAAATGCATCACATTGCTGCTATTCCAGGTCTCAGGCAGGGAGATGAACTCCTCGAAGACAGGATTGCCGCCGCAGCAGAGCAATAATAATGCAACCGGTAGAAAGGACAGGCTTATTTTCATCCCCGGCGGTGTTGATGGTGCTTTCTGAGAGGTTTCGATGAGGGCTTGTCCTCAAACCGCGTCAATGTCTTTTCGTCCACTGCATTTTGGTACTGGTAATCCAGAATGGGGGCAATGTTGATATTTTCAACACTTTCAAGTTTTTTAACTTTCTCGCCCCTTTTATTCATGTTAATCACCTCCAGTACTTTGTCTACGGAAAGACACACCAGCTCTGACGGCATATCCTTTTTTGAAGAATACCACATCAGGCGCTTAAAAACATCCGTTTTCTGATGAAATACCTGGCCCAGCTCTGTTTCAAGTGGAATGGAGGTATCCGGAAAATCCTTTTGTGCATCGAGATAACACGATAATTCATAATTGAGGCAGCATTTAAGCTTCCCGCACTGACCGGCAAGTTTCTGGGGATTCAGGGATACTTCCTGATAACGCGCGGAATTTGTTGTAACCGATACAAAGTTGGTGATCCAGGTGGAACAGCACAATTCCCGCCCGCATGATCCAATTCCGCCTATCCTTCCTGCCTCCTGCCGTGCCCCGATCTGTTTCATCTCGATCCTGACCTTCAGTTGTTCAGCCAGCACTTTGATCAATTCCCTGAAATCCACACGGTCATCTGCAATGTAATAAAAAATAGCCTTTGTTCCGTCACCCTGATATTCCACATCCCCGATCTTCATTTCAAGCTTCAGGCCGGCCGCAATTTTCCGTGACCGGATCATGGTGGTGAATTCCTGGGCCATGGATTCTTTCCATTTGTCCACATCAGCTGGTTTTGCCTTTCTGTATACCTTCCGGAATTCGGTTCCTTCCAAAGGGATGTTATTTCTTTTCAGCTGCAATAAAGCCAGGTAACCTGTAAGGGATACAATTCCTATATCATGGCCCGGAGATGCTTCAACCGCAACTACGTCACCCTTTTTCAATTTCAGGTCATTTACATTATTAAAATAAGCTTTGCGGGTATTCTTAAAGCGAACTTCAATGATTTCCGAATTTTGGTAAGATTCTGCAATATCCTGCAGCCAGTTGAAAGTATCCAGCTTATTACCTCCGGTATCAAAACAACAGACCGATTCCGAGGCATCTTTTATCAATTTATGGCATCCACGGCCATCACAACCGTTTGACATTATCTTTCATATTAAATCCCAAAAAGACAAAAGTAGGAAAATAATGATTGAATGCGGAAAAATCAGTCGGGAATTACCCAGTTAACTTCATAATCCCAGTTTGACCGGAGCTGCACCGGAAGCTGATAAAAGAAAACCTTCTCAGGCTGCCGGTGTTCCAGGTACTTGCCGGTATCCCATTTCCCGTTTTTATTTGCATCGGCTATAGCTTTAACAGTATAACTATCTGGTGGTAAAAAGTCAATAATGGTTTTGCCGGAATGCAATATGGTGCGTTCATCGGCTATCCGTCCTTTTGGGTCTAAAAGCTGAATGATAAGGGGAAAATGATTCCCGCCGGCATTGAGAATGATCCTGCCGTAATATTCGGCTTTTTGAGTACCAAATCGGATATCAAGGGAATCATTTGTCATACCAAAGATATCCCTTATTGCATTGGGTTTTAGAAAAAGCCGGTATTGGCTGTTTTCAATCCATTTTGTTTCAAGCCTTATTTTACGCCTGTTAGTTGTGTCTTTTGCCAGGTTAAAGGATTGTGGTATACTTGTGCTGTCTGCAATCAGGTATAATTCAATGCTATCGGGATTGACCCCGGAAACCGGCTTATCTATAGTAAATACCACAGCCTTGTTCAGGTTTTGTGTCCCCTTGCCGGTAATACTGGGAGTAATACCCATTTTCTTTATGGCTTTTTTGGAAACCACAGCCCTGGATTTCCTGTCGCTTCCACCTCTTTCGGCTGGCTTCTGGAACCTCAGGTTCAGGGTATCCGTTCGCAAAACATAACGGCCTGATGAATCAGTAGTGGTATAGGATAATGCCATGGACAAGGTATCTTTTTTTGCCATCAGGGAATCCGTGATCCAATATGTTACCGAATCCCGGTCCGGGCTCGCATCTTCTATAAACCAGCCGGCAGCCGGTTTGTAATTCAAAGGATTCATCCTGACTGTATCATGGGGCGGTCTGCTGAATGAAATAAATATCTTTTCTGCCAATTCCCTCTTTCTGTCGGAAAGATAAACCTCATTGGTTTCTTCAAGAAAATAATAAATGGACAAGTTCAAGGCGTTCAGTTTCTTTCCCTGCACAATGGTTGTATCGATAATGGAAACAGCTGGTGATTTCTTACCGGGTGCTTCTTTTTTTCCCCTGGTATCCTGTAGTTTGAGGGTGTCCTTTATAAATGTGACAGGCTTAACCGTGGTGGAATTAAGAACCACCAGGGTATCCAGAAATCCCATATATTCAGCGCCGGGATCATATTTCAGATTGCCGTTCAAATCCTGTATCGCATAGATCCTGCAGGTATCCGGACGGATGTTGTTGACGGAAAACAATCCGTCCTTGTTTGCCCGGCCAATGTATCTGGGAATTCTGACCAACGGGGCTGAATCAGAAAGATCTTCATGCAATAAGATCAGGATTTCCGCATCTTTCAGTGGCTTAAGATCAAAAGCATTCAGCACCAGTCCGGTTACTGCAAGAGAATCAACTTCTTCCCCGGTTGAAAATACAAATTCGAAATCCGGCAACGGATTACCCTCATTCAGATCTGAAATGGCCTTACCGAAATTGATCGTATAGGTGGTTTCAGGTATGAGATCATCCAACAATTCGACCCGGACAGATTTGTCCTTTATTCTCACTACCGGTTTTTCCTTTAGGGGAGGTGAAACCAGCAGTTCCTTGCTCAGATCCTTAAACTGGATATATTCGTCGAACCAAAAAGTGATTTCATTTTCCGTTATGTTCGTAGATCTGTTTTCCGGCACACCCCTGAGATATACCGGGGGTTTGGTATCCTTAATACCCCCTGTGGGAGAACCAATCTTGGCACAGCCTGAAATCAGGATTGCCAAAATTGCGATGCCGGCGATTTTCATACACGAGAGCTTGTATTAGTCAGGTTTCTATGTTCGTGCAAATATAACCAACAAAAATGTCGCCTTATAGGTACTTTTATTAGTTTTGTATAAATAATTCACCCTGAATATGACACCGGGATACATTATCTGGAAAGCAAGACCGCAAATGGTCGATTTTGGCAACTTTGAAATCAGGTATTACAGCCTGTTGTTTGCCCTGGGCTTTGTAACCGGATATATTATCCTTTCCAGGATATTTAAAAAAAAGGGATTAAGCCAGGAACTGCTTGACAGGCTTACTGTATACATGGTCCTCAGTACCATTGTCGGAGCCAGGCTCGGACATTGCCTGTTTTATGAATTTTCATATTACCGGCATCATTTGCTGGAGATCATCCTTCCCTGGCGCGGTAAATTAGGCAGCGATTTTGAATTTACCGGTTATCAGGGATTGGCCAGCCATGGAGCAGCCGTAGGAATCCTTGCCGGAATCTATTTGTTTGCACGGAAAACAAAATCATCCTATTTATGGACCATGGATATGCTCGTGATCGTTACCGCCCTTGCCGGTACATTTATACGTCTGGGCAATCTGATGAATTCCGAAATATATGGCAATCCAACCAGGAATAATCATGGCTTTGTATTTACGCATGACCTTACCCGGGTGCTGACAGAAAAATATAAAGGCACAATTGAAAAAGTAGATTATGAAAAAATCATTGAGGACATGCCCGCTTCCGAAGCTGGAGTTCCCCTTCGGCTGAAAGTTCAGTTTTCCCGAAAAATGAGGGATGAAGCCTGGATTAATCAATTCAGCAGCGTTTTACTGCCGGCTGACCTGAATCATTATAATTATGATAATAATATACTTCCCGCTTCCCCTGATTCCCTTCCACCAAAAATCAGCCAGTTGGGCAAGAGTTATGTATTGCATTCCCGAATTACCGGGGTTCCGAGATACCCCACACAGATCTACGAAGCGCTGAGTTACCTGGTGATCTTTTTCGTCCTCCTGGTGATCTGGTTTACCATGGAGAAAAGACTGCAGGATGGTTTCCTGCTGGGAATGTTCCTGATCCTTGTTTTCACCGCCCGTTTTTTCATCGAATTTCTGAAGCAAAACCAGGAATCCTTTGAAGATTCCCTTGCCCTGAATATGGGACAGATGTTAAGCATCCCCTTTGTGCTGACGGGGATCGTCCTGATTTATTTTAAATGGCCGCGTAATGAGTCCCTCCCGTCATAATCATCATGGGCATGAACACGGGCATGATCACCTGAATCAGAACAGGACCGAAAGAAACCTGCTATTCTCTGTTCTGCTTAATTTTACGGTGACACTTGCAGAAGCAATCGGCGGGCTGATCTCAAACAGCCTGGCCCTGTTGTCCGATGCCCTCCATAACCTGGGCGACACATTCGCTATTTTCATAGCCTACCTGGCAAACCTGATCACAAAAAAGGATTACTCGGATAAGAAAACCTTCGGTTACAAACGAATTGAAATTCTCGCTGCCCTGTTCAATGCCATTGTACTGGTAGTCATTATTTTTTACCTTTTCGCCGAAGCCTGGGAAAGGCTCAGGAACCCTGAGCCGGTTAAGGGACTTGTCATGCTGATCGTGGCCATGATCGGTTTTCTCGCAAACCTGTTATCGGTGGTTCTGTTAAAACAACATGCGCTTAAAAGTATTAATATCAGGGCGGCATACCTCCACCTTATAGGTGATACGGTGTCATCTGTCATGGTCATAATCACAGCGGTGCTGATTTATTTTTTTAATGTTTTCTGGATTGACCCGCTGGTTACCTTTATTTTGGGAATATACCTTCTCTGGGAAACGTACCGGATTCTGAAAATTGCCGTGGATATTCTTATGCAGGCAACCCCGCACGGACTTGATCTCAGTCTTGTAAAACAATCGCTTGAAGCTATACCTGCCATCGATAATATACATCATGTGCATGCATGGAATCTGAGCGACAAAGAAATTCATTTTGAGTGTCACGTGGATCTGAAGGCTGATATCCGGATCAGCGAGACAGAGAATATCAAGGAGGCCATTCTTGAAATCCTTGAAAAGAAATTTCATATCAGTCACGTTACCATCCAGTACGAATACAATTGCTGCGAAGACAAGAACATGATCCATGCCCGGTAGGTATATATCATATAAAGTGCGGGTTATGAAATATTCTGAAAAAGCATACCTGCTTTTCGTGCATATTGTCCGTGTTTTGTATATTTGCCCTGCCTGAAAAATGAGCCGAATCAATTCAAAATAAATTAAAAATCATTACACATGTATAAGATTGTATTGTTACGTCATGGCGAAAGTACGTGGAACAAGGAAAACCGCTTTACAGGATGGACCGATGTCGATTTGAGTGAAAAAGGCATGGAGGAAGCAAAGAATGCAGGGAAGGTAATGAAGGAAGCCGGATATGAATTTGACCTTGCTTATGTTTCTGTCCTGAGGCGCGCCATGAGGACTTTATGGCTTGCCCTTGAGGAGATGGACGAATTATGGATACCTTGGATCAAATCCTGGAGGCTTAATGAGCGCCATTACGGAGCCTTGCAGGGCCTTAACAAGGCTGAAACGGCAGCCTTGCATGGTGAGGAAAAAGTGAAAATATGGAGACGGAGCTATGATGTTCCGCCGCCCCAGCTGGAAAGAACCGACCCGAGGTATCCAGGCAATCATCCTGCATACAAGAATTTACCCGCCAGGGATATTCCAACCACGGAATGTCTTAAGGATACGGTTGACCGGTTTTTGCCATTCTGGCATGAAACCATTGCACCGGCTATCAGATCAGGAAAGCGGATTCTTATAACTGCTCATGGTAACAGTCTGAGAGCCCTTGTAAAATATCTCGATAATATGAGTGAAGCGGAGATCCTTGAACTGAACATACCCACAGGCATACCCCTGGTATATGAACTGAATCACGAACTGAAGCCGCTCAAGCATTATTATCTTGGTGACCAGGAGGCCATAAAATCAGCCATGGATTCGGTCGCTAACCAGGGTAAGGCCAGGTAGATCCCCATCCTGATCCCGGCAGCTTACCGACCGGTTATGGTCATTTACCGAAAATTACTTTCCTGAAAGAATTCTCCTGCCTATTTTTGAACTGAAAACAAATTTCAGGAGGACAATAAAATGGAAAAGCGACATCATGATCACCGGCTTTGGCTGGGCGTCGGAGCAATTTTGCTGGGCGTTATCTTTCTTGCCAATAATTTTGGCGTGCTCAATTACGAAATCAGGCGGTATATTCTCCGGTGGGAAGTTCTACTGATGGTTCTGGGTATTATTTTCATTTCGGGAGGCAGAAAAAGCTCTACCGGTATAATTCTTCTTGTAATTGGCGCCGTTTTTTACCTGCGTGATTTATTTGATTATAATTTCCATTTCTGGCAGTTGTTCTGGCCGGGAGTGTTGATATTTGCAGGACTGATGATCATATTCAGGAACCGCATCGACAGGGATTGGACGAGAAAGGGCATTCTTTCGGATGACGATCATATTGATGAAATGGCTTTTTTTGGCGGCGGGGACCGGGTAGTGACCTCACAGAATTTCCAGGGTGGTAAAGTCACTACGGTATTCGGCGGGTTGAATTTTAACATGTTGAGGGCAAAAATGGCGCCCGGCGAAAACCATATTGACGTTTTCTGCCTTTTTGGAGGTATGAAACTGGTTGTCCCGGAGGGATGGAATGTAAAAATCAGGGTTATGTCGATTTTTGGCGGATTCAGTGACAAACACCGTTTCAGAAGTCCGGAATCCATATCCGACCGGGAATCACAGCTTATTATCAAGGGCACAGTGATATTCGGAGGCGGAGAAATCAAAAGTTATTTCGACTAAAAACAGTGCCTGAACTGCAATGCAGAATCCGTTATTAAGCAACCGGAAATCCTTTGTGACCTATATGGGAATATGGACGCTGATCATCAGCATCCATATTTTCCTGTTGATGATATCGGAACGGGTATTGCTGGTTTTTGCCCTGGCGGACGGTTTCATTTCAAATATCCTTTTCTCGGCTATCGGCCTCGGCATTTGGTTTCCCATTTTTTTCGCCAAATCAGAGAAAGAGAAACTTGTCAATACAATAGTCAATCATTTTTTTGCCTGCCTGGTCACTGTTGCCATCTGGACTGCCCTCACCTATTTTATACTTTATTCCCTGTTTGCCGATACGGAGGAGTATCTCGAATTCCTGCGAAAATCGCTTCCCTGGCGTGCTGGAATAGGTGTATTGTATTTTGGTGTAATAATCCTGGCCTATTACCTCATCATTTACTACCGGAGTTTTCGTGAAAACCTTGTGAAAGAGATGCAGTTAAAGGCATTGGTAAAAGAATCGGAACTGAATTCCCTTAAGTCACAGATCAATCCGCACTTCCTGTTTAATAGCCTGAATTCCATCAGTTCACTCACCATGATCAAGCCGGAACAAGCCCAGGAGATGATTATCAAATTGTCCGACTTTCTGCGGTACTCCCTCTCAAACAATGAGGAAAAGCTAACTTCCCTGCAAAATGAAATCGGAAATATCAACCGTTACCTGGATATTGAAAAGATCAGGTTTGGCAGGCGATTGACAGTTGATCTGAAAGGTTCCGAATCGTGCAGCGAAATGAAACTGCCCGGTATGATCCTTCAGCCCCTGATTGAAAATGCAGTGAAATATGGCGTACATGAAAGCCTGGAAGAATCGGTCATTGAAATTTCCTGCAGCTGCAACGGATCAGCACTCATGGTCTCAATCCGCAATGCCTATGATCCCGAATATCATTATAAAAAAGGAGAAGGTATCGGATTGAAAAACATCCGGAGCAGGATACGCATTCTTTATAACCGCGACGACCTGCTTCAGATCAGGAAGGATAAGGATCACCATGAGGTGAGGATTATATTTCCACAACAATAAAAATAATCATGGAAACAATCAAGGCAATCATCATTGATGATGAAGAACTGGCACGGACACTGATCCGGAATTACCTGAAAGAAATTCCCGGGATACAGATTATCGGGGAATGTGAAAACGGTTTTGAAGGTATAAAGGCCATTTCCGACATGAAGCCAGACCTGATATTCCTGGATATTCAAATGCCCAAACTGAATGGGTTCGAAATGCTCGAGCTGGTGGATGATCCGCCGGAAATCATATTCATTACCGCCCACAATGAGTTTGCCATTCGCGCTTTTGAGCTCAATGCCGTAGATTACCTTCTCAAGCCTTACTCCAGGGACCGACTGGTTTCAGCTGTCCGGAAAGCCGGTGAAAAGGTCCGGACCGGCAATAGGCAAACCGGCAAGGTTAAAGAACTTATAAATCAACCCCTGTCAGAAAAACTGGAACGAATAGTAGTCAAATCCGGCACTAAAATCAAAGTGATCCCGGTCGATAAAATAAGCTATATTGAAGCCCAGGATGACTATGTTATGATCTATTCCGATGAAGGAAAGCACCTGAAACAGGGCACAATGAAGTTTTACGAAGATAATCTGGACGGATCAAAATTCCTCAGGGTCCACCGGTCCTATATCGTCAGGATTGACCACGTGACACAACTTGAACCTTACTCCAAAGATACTTATATGCTTAAACTCAAAAGCGGCGTTAATCTGAAGGTGAGCCGGAACGGGCTGAAAAGCCTCAAGGATAAGTTTAACTTTTAATTAATCCCGAAAGACTCAGAACCAGGTCCAGTAAAATGATCCTGCCGTTCCCGTTGCGTTCAATATCTACTATGGCTCGTGTAATTTCATGGGTTACACCCAAAATATTCCTTCCGGTAATATAGGGCGCAAAATCATAGATGAACTTCCTTTCCTCTTCGGAGACATACACAATATCCGGTGAACTGTAATGCACGGCCATGCATTCACGGATTGCCCGGAGGCCATATTCGAGGAATGATTTTTGCTTCTCGCGTGTAAGTACGGCGATCTCTTCCGAGATCCGGATCATTTCAGGAATTTTGGCGGTATAGGATATTCTCATGAGATCCCTGAAATGAGTGAAATTGTAACTTGAATCCTCATCCGGTTCCATAAGTTCAAGTGCCTTGAGGTAATTTCCGGAAGCCAGCCTTATGGTTAGCGCGGCTTTTTCCCCCGTTAAGCCGTGCTTTTGCATCAATATTTCAGCCAGCTCCTCATCAGCAATGCGTGGAACTTTCACCTGGACGCAACGTGACTTTATGGTAGATAACAATCCGTCGGGATTTTCTCCGGCCAGAATATACAATGTCATGGGGGGTGGCTCTTCCAGCAGCTTTAAGAGTCTGCTGGCAGCCTGATCATGCATTTTATCGGGTTGCCATATAACAACAACTTTATAATCCGATTCAAATGATTTCAGATTCAGCTTTGCGGTCAGTCTGCGGCTCTCAGCTGTACTGATCGCACCCTGTTTGTTCTCAAGACCTATGAAATCATACCAGTCCGTCAGCCTGCCATAGGGTTGATCCAGCAGAAATTTGCGCCATTCTGCCGCAAAATCATCACCAACAACTTCATCCTTATCAACCGACCTGGTTTTATTCACCGGATATACAAAATGAAGATCCGGGTGAATGTACTTGTCTGTCTTTTTACAGCCAGGACAAATTCCGCATGCATCCTTATCCCCCTGCCCCGTGCAAAGCATATACCGTGCCAGAGCAATGGCAAGCGGTAACGTTCCTGATCCTTCCTGACCGAAAAAAAACCATGCATGGCTTACCCTGTTGTCCTTTACGGTTTGAACGAGTCTTTTCTTTAATGCTTCCTGACCCGCGATGTCCCTGAAATACATATTCCTTCTAAGTTCCTGAAAATGTCAAAAATAACCAACCGACAAATGTATATAAAAATAGTTTTTTATCTTTGTTTATTAACTATTCAAAATATTTCAACATGCAAACGATTGATAATTTCAACTTTAAGGGCAAAAAAGCCATAGTTAGGGTAGATTTTAATGTCCCGCTTGATAAAAAGACGTTTGAAGTTACCGACGATACCCGTATCCGGGGTGCATTGGCCACCATTAAAAAAATCCTGAAAGATGGCGGATCAGCCATCCTGATGTCACACCTCGGAAGGCCCGACGGTGTTCCACAGGATAAATATTCGTTAAAGCATGTTATTCCGGCTGTTGAAAAGGTCACAGGATCCAAGGTGAAATTTGCGGACGACTGTGTCGGCGAGTCTGCTGTGAATCTTTCAAAAAATCTCAGGCCCGGTGAAATATTGCTGCTTGAAAACCTCCGGTTTTATCTTGAAGAGGAGGGCAAGCCCAAACTACCTGAAAATGTAACCGATGAGGAAAAAAAAGCGGCAAAGGATGCCCTTAAAAAGAAACAGAAGGAGTTCACGGCAAAGCTTGCCTCCTATGCTGACTGTTACGTAAACGATGCCTTTGGCACGGCACATCGTGCCCATGCTTCGACCGCCCTGATCGCCGGTTTGTTCGATGTAGGTTCCAGAATGTTCGGATACCTAATTGTTGCCGAACTGGATGCAATGGATAAAGTGCTGAAGGCCACTAAAAAACCTTTTACCGCCATTATGGGCGGAGCTAAAGTTTCAGATAAAATACTGGTGATCGAAAACCTGCTGCCCCGGATTGACAACCTCATTATCGGAGGAGGCATGACCTATACTTTTATCAAGGCTCAGGGTGGTAAAATCGGCAATTCTCTCTGTGAAGGCGATAAACTCGACCTTGCCCTTTCCATCCTTGAAAAGGCAAAGAAAAATAACGTAAAGGTGTATCTTCCTGTGGATGCCATAAATGCCGATAAATTCGATGCGGCAGCCAATACCGGCAAATCCCGTATTGACAGCACACCTGACGGATGGATGGGCCTTGACATTGGTGAAGAATCGATCAGGTTGTTTAGCGAAGTGATAAAAAGTTCAAAGACGATATTATGGAATGGCCCCATGGGAGTGTTTGAAATGCCAAAGTTCGCAGCCGGCACATCCGCCATAGCCAAGGCCATTGCCGATGCAACAACCAAAGGAGCATTCAGCCTCATCGGAGGAGGAGATTCGGTCGCCGCCATCAACCAGAACAAACTGGCAGAAAAGGTCAGCTATGTTTCGACCGGCGGGGGAGCCATGCTTGAATATATTGAAGGAAAGGACCTTCCCGGCATCAAGGCCATACGCGGGTAATTTCTTTCCATATCACAGCTGAATCACAATGCTCGTTCTGGCTTTTGCAGAGTCATTACGGGCATTTTTGTTACTGAATTTTCCACAAAAAAAAGAAGTTAATCACTGCTGAAATATGAATAAAAAAGTTGCAATTCTTGGAGGCGGAAATCTTGGCACTTCCCTTGCAAAGGGATTACTGGTTTCGTCACAGTTCACCAGCCCGGAGATCATTATTACAGAAAAACGGGATCCCAGGATCACCTATCTCCGGAACCTGGGTTTCCAGGTAACCGATAATAACCGGGAGGCCGTATCCGGTGTCAGTATTATTTTTCTGTCGGTTAAGCCCCAGCAATTTAACAGCCTCGCAGAGGAAATTGCAGGCGCACTGGTACCTGGACAGATACTGGTATCCACGGTAACGGGAATCACCCATAAAGATATTGAATCTGCGTTGGGAAAGTACCCCATTGTCCGTATAATGCCTAATACCGCTCTTGAAATTTGTGAATCAATGACCTGCATTTCCTTTAAAAATACTACCCGGGATTCGGAGGAAATGGTCGTCACCTTGTTTGAAAAGATGGGGAAAACCCTCGTAATTCCTGAGGATATGATGGGTGCAGCCACTGTTGTGGGTGCATGCGGAATTGCATTTGCCCTTCGCTTTATGCGTGCAATGTCCCAGGGAGGAATTGAGATCGGATTTAATTCTGAAATGTCGCAGCTGATTACGGCGCAAACTGTCAAGGGTGCCGCCAGGTTAATTATTGAAACCAGTAATCATCCCGAAAGTGAGATCGATAAAGTCACCACCCCCCAGGGTATAACCATTTCCGGGTTAAACGAAATGGAACACCAGGGTTTAAGTTCGGCTGTTATCCGGGGGCTCATAACCTCATACAACAAACTGGAAAACCTGTCTGTCCGCTCCCATAAAGCCGGTGGAGAAACCTGATATATTTGCGGGTTTACAGTAAATTTACAGATATTATTAATTGACAAATGATTAAAATCGAAAATTTTCCCGAGTACCTTCTGGAACAGTATAATAGTTTCAGAAAAGAAGTACCATCCATGACGAAATCCCATCGCTTCATTGATAATCTCATATATTTTCTATTCCCGTTCAAAATTGATAAAAAATGTACGCGGCCAATCATTGAGTTAAACCTGGCGCAGCTGCAACTCGACTTCAAGGATCTGCTGAATCCGCTTGAAACAATTCTGGATCAGCCTATCAATGTTCTAAAGGACAAATTCTTTTCAAAAATACCTTCGATTTATGAAAGCCTGGTGCAGGATGCCCAGCTGTTTGTGGATTTTGATCCGGCGGCCCGTTCGCGCGAAAGTGTTATACTGTATTACCCCGGTTTTTATGCTATTTCCGTATACAGGCTTTCACACGAGCTGTTTGAACTAAAAATTCCATACCTCCCGCGCATTATTTCTGAATTTGCGCACAGCAAAACCGGGATCGATATTCACCCGGGAGCATTGATCGGGGAGCATTTTTTCATCGATCACGGAACGGGGATCGTTGTGGGTGAAACCACCGTCATCGGGAAAAATGTAAAGATTTATCAGGGTGTTACACTGGGGGCCGTTTCTGTGGACAAGAGCATGAAAGGGAAAAAAAGGCATCCCACAATCGAAGATAATGTGATCATTTATTCAGGCAGTACAATCCTCGGAGGTGACACGCTGATTGGTCATGATACAGTTGTTGGGGGCAATGTATGGCTTACCAAAAGCATACCACCCTATTCGATCGTTTACCACGAAAGCAAGGTCATTATCCGAGATAACAAAGATTTTACGGATCCTGTCAATTTTGTCATTTGAGAAATTCCTGCCCGGGTATTCCGCCCTATTTCGAAGGCGGTAGCGGCTGACACTATGGAAGTTAATCCCCCAATACCCTGTTCAACTCTTTCCGGATCAGCTTTGTCCAAACGGCATAACCTTCGCTGTTCAGATGAAGCCGGTCGGGCCGGAACAGTCCATCATCAGGCAAACCTGATGAATTCAGAAAAGCAAAATCAGTTACAATCAAATGCGTATTTTTGTCCTGGTTGCAAGCTTCCCTGATCAGTCCGTTGGCCTCCCTGATCCTGGGCCAGGCTTCCCAACGGAGAGAAGTTGGCGTTATGGCTATCCAGAATACAGGTGTATCCGGAAACTTCCTGCGGATAGTGTTTAATACAAATTTAAAGAGCCGGGCAACTTCTTCCGGACTTTTGTCATCTTTATTCCCCGTTATATCATTGGCCACAAACATAACAATTGCACGGCAGGGATGTGGATAAAATATCCTTGGGGCATATACCGCCAGATCACTGAGCCTGGCGCCCCCATAACCCCTCTGGATAACCGGATATGGTGCCATATCCTGTGCCAGTGTTGACCAAAGCAGAATACTTGAACTTCCTGCGAAAAGAATGGCATCGGGTTTATATACCTCAACACTGTCCAAATGCTCAAATCTGCGGATATCTTTCTCCCAGGCTGTAACTTCCGGAAGCTGCCTGTATTGCTGAATGGGCGAACACGATACAACAGCGATCAGTATCGATGATAATAAAAATCTTGTCATGACCAATACATTAATCGGATGGGGTAAAATAATTTTCAAAGTCGTTCCGGGATACCAGTAAATAAGTAATTACCTGCCGGGAAACAAAAGTTCCGATAAAGCCCTTGGATAACATATCGTCGCCTATGTCAGGCAATACTGAATTAAACAGAAGAATTCCCCTGCCCTGAGAGAGGCCGGCCGAGTCGCTCACAAAAATAATCCGGCACTCATCGTCCCTTAATTTATGATTTCTGACCCGCTGGTTCATCTTGTTCAAAATATGCCTGCCGGAACCCGCTGTCACCACAATATATTTCACCGTATCACCCGTCTCCGACCAGGTATATGATGCCCCTTTCCGGTAGTTGCATCCGGCAGTAACAACAAGAAGAAAAATTAATACAAGATATGCTAACCGGCCGACCATTGTTTAAACCCGTCAGGGTATTTTTTTTATTACGCGGGAAATATATTCCTTTGCTATTACTTCATTTTCCGTGTTGATCACTCCAACCAGAAAGTTTGCTTTTTGCTCCATAAACACTGAACCGTTAAACGGATCCTTGATAACCAGCAGGTTAGTCTTTTTAACCGGCTTGTTCTCTTTCAGCGATTTTGAATATTCATTCAACATTTGTTGGATATCATCTGCCGGTGCCTGAATAATGAACAGTTGAAATTCGGCTTCGCTCTTATACCTGGCCGTATAGGCTGAATTGAAAAAACTGTATCCCAAAAAATTTTGGGCTATATAACCCTCCGAAAGGTACTCCTTTCCTTCCTCCGGGAACAACTTCAGCACATCGGGCAAGCCGACAGGCTGAGCCAGGGAACTGTTCAACTTCCCGGCAACCTGTGCTATCATGCTTTCTTCTGCCTGTGCCGGTCCTGCCGACATGACTTTTACATAATAGATGCCTGCGAGGAAATTGAGCACCCCCTCACTTTTGTAGCCTTGTGATCCCACATTTACCTGTGGATAATCAGGCATTCGTTCAGCCGAATAAATACCGAATGCATTCTGCGGCGTGGAATGCCGGTATAGTTCCACACGGATGATCTGATCGCTTTTGCTGTATTCGGCAATATGCAAATCCTGGAAGCCATAAGTAAGGAATATATCAGCGGCCCCGTTTATAAGTTCCCAGAGATCGCTGTTGTTATAAATCCTCTTTTCCTCCTGCATCTTCCAGCCTGTGATTTCGGGGAACAAACTCTCTGCGTTGATATTTCCCTGCAGAAGGCACAGGCTGAATACCGCTGAAATCATTGATTTTCTCATGGTTTGGTGTTTCAACTCGTTTTATAATGATGCAAGAATATCCAGGGGAACATTTACAAGCCTGCTCACATCTGCAATTCTTTCCGCTGCCCGGATTCCTTTTGGACAATCAACCGTACAGTCACTGCAATCACCACATGGATCAGTCACCATCGCTGTTTCCCTCAACAACCTGCCCGCCTTTTCAACCTGGCCGTAACCATAGGTATACATATAGGCACGCATCAACTCATGAACCGGAAGATGTTTCCTGCATTGCCTGACGCACTGCATGCACCCGTCGCAATATAAACCTGCCAGGGGCTTCGGAATTTCGAGATCGGCTTTTTCCTTTTCTGTCAGTTCCAGGTTCTCCATCACGGCGAAATTCTGGTTCATCTGATCATAAGTGACAATACCCGGTATTGAAGTACAGATATTTTTATCCTGCAAAACCCATTTAAGCGCGGCTGAACAATTGACAGGAAGCGTTCTTTCCTTATCAAAAAAACCTCCGGCCATGGTTTTCATGGCTATGATCCCGATTCCCTTTTCTGCTGCAAGGGCAATTTTTTCCTTTATGGCACCGCCATGAGCCTGGGTAAAGTTAATGGCGGTTAACACTACGTTGTAAAAATCGCTGTCGATCGCTGCCTGTATTATATCGGGCTCATTATGATGGGTGGACATCCCCACGTAGCGCACTCTGCCTTGCTTTTTCAGTTCTCTGAACGCATCCAGCAATTGTGGTGCCAGTGCAAATTCCCGGCTTGAAACCCCATGAAGATAAAGAATATCCACATAACTCATCTGAAGCCGCTTCAGACTCAGATCAAATTTTTCGATAATGCTTTCCTTTGTTGATCCGGGACCCAGTTCACCTGTTTGCCTGTTCACATCATCAGGATATACTTTAGTAGCCAGCAAAAATGAACTTCTCGGAACATCTTTAAAAACCTCACCCAGCATGGTCTCATTTCTCCCCTCCTGGTATCCGTGTGCCGTATCAAAGAATTCAAAACCCATCTGAAAGGCAGATTTCACAAGGGCAGCATTATCAGAACGCATCACGCCGAAACTTACAATGGGTAATTCAATGTCCGTATTACCGAGTCTTCTACGTAAGATCACCGGTTCATTTTTGGCATTTGATCCCTGATTTCCCATAGCAGTAGTACAGATCAATGCACCGGCCGTGCCCATAACAGAAGATTTCAGAAATCCTCTCCGATTAACCTGTAAGTTTTTTCCCATTTTAAAATTTTAAGTATAATTTTGTGCAAGTTATATCATAATTTATTTTTACACTTCCATCTCGCCGATTTTGGGAGAAATTTAAATTCAATTTAAACAGCGTAATGGGTAATATCCTGTCATATTGAATGTCAGGGAAACCTTGTAGAGTTGTTTGATTTCATTTTGCGTGTAAGTAAAATAAAATAGATCAAAACTTTTCAGCGGATTTAACGTAAATAATTCAAAAGTTCTATTTTTGGTCAGAAAATAGTATAATTAGACGATAACCACTTAAATGATTGGGCGAAAAATGTGGAAAAGATTTTGTGCTGGTATTCTTATCCTGGTAATTGTAATGTTTTCGAGTCATGATATTGGCTCTATCACAGGCGGACCCATTGAATCAAAACATGCTGTCTTTGACGGAAGTCAAAACCTCCGGGGTTTTAATAACCTGATATTTTCCTATGATGATTATCTCCGTAACGCGGTTGACGAGCAACAGAGTCCGGGTGCGGCCGTTGCAATTGTTTACAGGGGAGACATAGTCCTTTTGAAAGGATATGGTGTGAGAAAAGCAGATGAAATTGACCCGGTGGATCTCCATACTGCCTTCAGAATAGGTTCTGTTTCAAAAGGATTTGCTTCAATACTCACCGGTATTCTTGTACAGCAGGGATATCTTTCCTGGGATGATCCGGTGAAAAAGTACCTTACTTCTTTCACAATGAAGGATTCCCTAAGTGCTTCGCAGCTGACCATCAGGAATATTCTGAACCACACTTCGGGATTTCCGGCCCATACCTACACCGATTTGTTGGATAATGGGGCAAGCTATGAAAGCATAAAAAGTTCATTATGTGAAGTACCGCTTGCAGCCAGGCCAGGGCAGATTTATGGTTATCAGAATGTTGTATACAGCCTTATCGGGGATATAGTACAGAAGATTACCGGACAGGATTACAATTACCTGCTGCGCCGGAAAATTTTTGAACCCCTGCAAATGGCTGAGGCTTCAACTGATTTTATTACTTTCAACAGCATGACAAATTCAGCCTTTCCGCATATTCCTGCAGGCAAAGCCTGGAAATCCAAATCAAAAAATGACCGTTATTATTCGGTTTCCCCCGCTTCAGGCGTTAACGCCAGTGCATCGGACATGGCACAATGGTTACTCGCACTTACGGGATATTATCCGGAAGTGATATCCAGACAGACAATCCATGACATTTCCGCTGCCAGTATTCAAACTCCCAGGAAATATTCATACCGCACCAACTGGAAATCATTAAAGAAAACCTATTATGGACTTGGTTGGCGGGTTTTTCAGGTTCAGGATCACGATGTGGTTTATCATGGCGGGTATGTAGAAGGATTCCGGTCTGAAATAGCCTTTGATCCCTCGGAAGGAATCGGTATTGCCGTTATGTTCAATTCAAGTACCCCGATGGCCTCGCAATGCATCCCCTATTTCTTTGATCAGTTTTACAATATTGCTGCACCCAATACACCCGCGACGATCTTTGCACAAAATTAACGATCCGGCAATGATCCGGATTTGTAATATATCTTACATTAATCCTGGTTACATACTAAAATATCCTTGAAAAACGGCCATTACCAATATTTTGATGTGCTGGTGGCATTGTTTGTCGGCGTGCTTCTCATTTCAAATGTCGCATCCACAAAAATCCTGTCACTTTGGAAATTTACATTTGACGGGGGAACCATCCTTTTCCCGCTCAGTTACATTTTCGGCGACATCCTGACCGAGGTTTATGGTTTCAGGCAGTCGCGGAAGGTTATCTGGCTCGGTTTTTTTATGGCTTTAATGATGTCACTCGTTCTGTATATAGTTCAACTGTTACCCCCTGCAGCAGATTGGCCAAACCAGAAAGCATTTGAGACGATACTTGGATTTGTCCCGCGGATAGTGCTTGCCAGCCTCCTGGCCTATTTTGCAGGTGAATTTTCCAATTCGGTCATCCTTTCACGGTTAAAGATCTATACCCGGGGTAAATTCCTGTGGATCCGAACTGTTTTATCAACCCTTGTTGGAGAAGGAATAGATACAACAGTATTTTGTTTTGTTGCCTTTTACGGCGTTTTGCCTCCGCCCGTGCTTTGGGCTGTTGTAGTTTCAAACTATATCTTCAAGTGTTCAGTTGAAATCCTGTTCACACCTGTAACCTATCTCATAGTCGGCTTCCTGAAAAAGAGAGAAAAGGCGGACGTATATGATTATGGTATCATATACAATCCCTTTACATTTAAATAATGGGCCTTTATTACACATGCATGCGGCTTTGTGCAACAATGGTTTTGCTGGTCTCCCTGGTTCCCGCCCGGGGACAAATCGACACAGCCAGAAGGCTAACATTGGAGGAAGCATTATCCCTGGCACTCCTGAATAACGGTCAGCTGGACCCGGATAGCCGTAAAGTCTTGCTGGCTGAAGTGGAAGGAACCTACTTCAATCAATTATATCAGATTTGCTGCTATAATACCCTGAATGAGCAGGCATATTTGCTCCGTGATATTGAACGGGTCGCCAGGTTAAGATATGAGGCCGGTGACATTGACCTTTTGGAAAAAACCATGATGATCTCAAGGCTGGCTGAAATAAGGACCACCATTTCCATGCTGGATGATGATCTGGCTATTACCACCAACCGGATGAAGCTGCTCCTTCTTTCATCTGAGGAGATTTTTCCGGCTGATTCAATCCTGACCCTCTATGAACTCCGGAAGGGAATAGGTTCCGGGTTTTTGCCCGATTCTGCCGCACAACGTGCATTTGAAAACAAGAAGGAGAATCTGGAATTTGAACTGAACAAATACTTTAAGAAAATTCAGTACTTTCATCAGGTTGCCCTTGTTGAGGCAGACGTGCTGCTTGAGAAAAACAGGATCAGGTTCGAAAAAGAGGAAATTGATTATGCTGAATTCGTACAGAGAGCCGATGGAGCATACAGAATTCAGATGGATTATCTTGAAACCGTGAACAAATACAACCAGACAGCGATCCAACTTGAATTATATGCTTATTAAGCTTAAAATAATATGGCTCCTGACTGTAATCCTTTTGCTGATCACAGGTTGCAAGGAAAGACATCCTATTCAGGTCAGTCAGGGATTCAGGCCGCCGGATAACCCTGCAGTAAATGGCAATACCCTGGCAGATACCGGGCGACCTGTATGGGTGCAGGAGTATGCCGAATGTTCCGGAACTTTTGTATTACCAGCCTCGGAGATCGTCAATGTAACAACACCCATAGCAGGTGTTTTAAAAAACGTGATATACCCTGCGGGCAGCTATGTAAAGGAAGGATTTGCGCTGGCGGCAATTGAAAGCATTGATCTTCTTAAGTTGCAGCAGGATTACCTAGTAACCAAAAGCCAGTTTGCCTATTTTGCCGAAGAACTAAAAAGACAGGGTGAGCTGACTATCGAAAATGCATCTTCCGTAAAGAAAATGCAGCAGGCGCAAATGGAATACCAGACCTGTGAAATAAGGCTTTATTCATTGGCAAAGCAACTGGCCCTCAGTGGATTCAATACTGATAGTATTTCAGTGGACAATATTACGCCCCGAATTTCAATTAACGCCCCCGTTTCGGGTTATATTGACAAGATTGCCGTTAGGGCAGGCAATTCAATTTCTCCCGGCGAAACCCTGATTGTGCTCGTCAGAAATTATAAACCCATGCTTGTAATCGAAATTCCGGAAATCCACATCAGAAAATTGAAAACCGGTAATTCTGTATCAATAATTCTGCCCGGCGATTCAGCGGTTACCAGTAAGGCAACCCTTACTTATATTAATAAACAGATCGATCCCGGTAAACATATGATCAGGGCAACTGCCATTCCGGATAGCCCCTCTTCCCGTCTCATGCCCGGAATGCAGGTCAGGGTTATCCTAAATACCAATTAGTTTAATTGTTTTGACGATTTTCGGATCTGCCGGCATTGGGTCGCAGAGCTTCTAAAAAATTTGGATTTACAATAAATTATTCTGCGCACTTGTTTTATATTTACCAGAAATATTAAGAACCATCTCTATACAATATGGAAACAAATACCAATACCTACCAGAGACAACCTGAAAAGAAACCTTCCGTTGCATTAATCGTGCTCGTGATAATTTTGGCTGTAGCGGTGATCATTCTCGGTTACAAGTATATCAGTGAAACCCGCCGGCTGGGTCAGTCGACCGAAGAAAAGGCAATACTTCAGGATGTAAAAAGTGATCTTGAAAAACAACTTCGGGATATGATTGTGGAATACGATTCCCTGAAAACAAATAATGACAGTGTCAACGGATTGCTCACAGTACAGCAGGACAAAATCAAGCACCTGTTAAGAATGCAGGCATCCGATGCTGAAAAGATCAGAAAATATAAGGACGAGATGGAAACCCTTCGCAAAGTGATGAGAAGCTACATTGTTCAAATTGACTCGCTCAATACAAGGAACCGGGCCCTGACGGAGGAAAACGTTCAGGTAAAGGAAAAGTTGACAACTGCGGAAACCCAGAATCTTTCCCTGTCCAAAGAAAAAGAAATTCTGAATACACAGGTACAGCTTGCCAAAGTACTTTCAGCTAAAAACATAAGCGCTGAACCCCAAAATAAAAGTGGCAAGGCGAATTTCAAGATCAACAAGGTTGCCAAAATCAAGGTATGTTTCACCATACGGGAAAACTCCGTGGCCGAAGTTGGAACCAAAGATATCTTTCTCAGGATAATCAGGCCGGATGAAGTTTCATTGCCTTCCGGAAACGGGGAAACATTTGACTTTCAGGGTGAGCAGGTGATTTATTCCGCCAAACGTCAGCTGGAATACGAAAATAAGGATATTGACATGTGTATATTCTGGGATAAGAATGCCGATCTTATTGCCGGCGCATACACAGTGGTTTTATTCGCCGATGGTTATGAAGTGGGTTCTTCAACATTCACACTGAAGTGAGATCCTGATCCGGGCTTTCACGCGAATCCCGGTGTCTTAATCAATCTGCCATTAAACGGCCTAAAATATAGTCGGATACCATCCAGCCGGCAGGTGTCAGTTTTATTATACTGTTTTTATGCAAAACCCATTCTGTTGATAAAAAGGGTTTAATGTTCTTTTCCAGGGCAGCCAGGCAGGTTTCGCCAAATTTCTCCCGGATTTCCGTGATGCTGATGCCCCATATTGTCCTCAGGGAGAGCATCAGGTATTCGTGGAACCGGGTTTTTATATCGAGAAATTCGGACTCCGTGTAAGAAATGCCATTCAAAACCGCATCCATATATTTCCGTACATTCCGGATATTCCACTGCCGGGAATCCAGGTTATATGAATGCGCTGAGGGTCCAAGTCCAAGGTATTTCTTCTGAAACCAGTAATTGGAATTGTGCCTTGACATAAATCCATTCCTTGAAAGATTTGATATTTCATAATGCTCAAATCCTTTTTCCCCGGCTATTTTATTCAACAGCATAAACTGCAATGAACTTTCATCTTCGGCCGGAAGACTGATCAAGCCCCTGGCCGCCCTTCGCGACAAAGCGGTATTGGGTTCAATGGTAAGATGATAGGCTGAAAGATGTTGAATATCGAGTGAAAATGCGGTCTCCAGATTTCTTTCCCATGAAGAGGATTTCATTCCCGGCAATCCGTATATCAGGTCGATCGTAATATTATCAAAGCCGGCAATCCTGGCGTCCTGTACACAGGTTAATGCCTGAAGTGCATTGTGCCTGCGGTTTAACACCAACAAATCGTTATCGTTGAATGATTGTATTCCGATACTTAATCTGTTCACCGGGGTATATGCGCGCAATTCCCTGAGATAGGCCTGGGTAAGATCATCGGGATTTGCTTCCAGGGTGACCTCACAAGGGTCCGAAATCGCATATTTATGGATTATGGATTCAAAAAGTTGTGCCAGCCCGCCGGCCTGAATCAATGAAGGAGTTCCTCCTCCCAGGTATATTGATTCCAGAGGTTCACCGGCAAGGTAATCCTTCTTTTTGTCAAGCTCTGTTTCGAGCACATGAAGATAGTCGGGTATAAGATCAGAAAGGGTGGTCTTATAAAAATCACAATAACTGCATATTTTCCTGCAGAAGGGTATATGAATGTACATCCCGGCCATGACTATACAAAATTACGAATTGATTGACAGAACCCGGGGATTAAAAACACATCATCCTGTAAAAAACAATATCTTTAACATATGAATTACTTCCGTCATAATCAATGAGCCCTTATCCCTGCGGGAAAAAATGAATGGAATCCCATATACGAACATTCCTGAATTTGACAGCATGCGGGAACTTGAAATTCAATACAAGTCATCCCGCGAAGCTTTGTTTGTGCATGACCTTGATTGTGGTAAGATCCTTTATGTAAACGAGGCCATGTTGAATATGTATGGCATGACCCGGGAAGAAGCGATGCAAATCGGTCTGGAGGATATATCAGCCGGGGATACGCCCCATACCGTGGAAAAGGTGTTTGAATTGTTCAGTAAAGTAAAAGAGCTGGGACAAATCTCATTTGAATGGCATGATCGCCGGAAGAACGGACGACTGTTCTGGACAGAAAATATAATGAAACTGGTAAAAATCGGGGGACAAACGAATATCCTTGTTTTATCCAGTGATATCACGATCAGGAAGAAAAAGCAGCTCCAGTTGCAAAGCACGGTCCGGGAAAATACGCAGGAAATAACCATGCTGAATGAGAAACTGACACTGGCCAATGAAGAATTAAAAATCATAAATGAAGAACTTGAAAATTATAAGGCGCAGTTGGAAGATCTGGTTACCATCCGCACACAGGAACTGAGAAAAAGTGAAGAGAAATTTTCGAGTGTTTTTCATTTCAGCCCGTGCTTTATCTTCGTAAGAACTGCAGCCAGGGGAACAATCGTTGAGGTGAATGAAGCATTTACGCGTAAATTCGGATATACGACAGAAGAATTGACCGGAAGATCACTTTTGAGTTTTAACATCATTGAAAAGGAATCCTATGCAAAAATAAATAACCTGATCAAAGAGAAGGGATACTATAAAAATCTTGAAATCAAACTGATAACCAAAGAGAAGGAGGTTCTGTTCTGCCTGGCTTCGGGTGAAAAAGTAAAGCTTGGACAACATCTGTTCATAATTGAAACAATCCGTGATATTACCGATTTAAAAAAAGCAGAAGAATCCCTGAGAAAATCCGAGAGGATACTCATGGAAAGTGAAAGGAAATACCTTCAGATTTTTAATGCTGCAAACGAGGCAATTTTAATCCACCATGCACAATCTGGGGCTATAGTTGATGCCAACCAGGCCGCCCTGGATCTATTCGGCATTTCACACCGGGAAATTTTCATGCAAGGCCCGATAAACCCCGATGCATTCAATCCGGGATTTGACGCAGTTTCCTTTCGGAATAATTTCCAGAAAGCACTTGAGAAATCGAATGTAGTATTTGAAAGGCAGTTCAGCCGTAAAAACGGAAACAATTTTTGGGCTGAGGTATCATTGAAAAGTTCGGAAATAGGGGGTGATCTAAAAGTGATTTCCGTTTTGCGGGATATTTCGGAACGTAAAATGGTGGAAAAAGCGTTAAAAATAAGTGAATCAAAATTCAGAAATATCTTCAACAACAGCAGTGATGCAATAATTATTGTCGGAAATAACCATTACATCCTGGAAATAAATGATGTTTTCCATAAATTAACGGGTTATACCACTGAAGAAATCGGAAGAATGAAGATGACCGACATCATTACGGATACATATCTTCCTGATTTTGTGGATAAACTTTTCCGGCTTTTCCAACATGAAAATCTCCCTGCGATTGAATGTGAAATCAGGACAAAATCCAGGCTCTCGACTCCGGTGGAAATCAACAGCAAACTGATAGAGTTTGAGGGTGAAAAAGCACTGGTTTCAACCATTAGGGATATCACCGAAAGGCGCCAGATTGAAACCCGGATCCTGGACACCATTATCTCAACCGAAGAAAAAGAAAGGGAAAAATTTGCCAGGAACCTTCACGATGAACTCGGACCGTTGCTTTCCAGCATTAAAATGTATGTTAATTCATTGTCCTCGGGCATGGAGGAAAAGAAACATGAATTCATTATGCTTCAGCTGAAACAAATTCTAACCGAAGTGATTCAAAGCACCAAGGACCTTTCTAATGACCTTAGCCCGCACATTCTTATGAACTATGGTCTTGTGGCAGCCCTTGAATGGTTTATCAATCAGATCAAACCTTATATGTCCATAACCCTGGAATCTAACCTGAAAGATACACGATACGGATCATTCGTCGAACTCGCCATATACCGCATAATTAAGGAACTCATCAACAATACGATAAAACATGCGAAGGCCCGGTCAGTCAGGATTAAACTGCACCTGATCCTGGGTTCAATAAGGCTTGTGTATGCCGATAATGGTGCCGGATTTCCGGGCAACTGGCAGGATAATTTTGAATTTCTGGGTATGGGCATGTCCAATATCATGAGCCGATGCAGATCCCTCAATGCAGTAAGTAAATTCTATAACCATTCCCCGCATGGAATGTCGTTTGAAATGGAGGTCCCGGTAACCTAGATTTTTATTTCACCACCGGAATACTTACTTTAGGGAATGAATAAACCGGGAATCATACTGGTTGACGACCATAATCTTTTCAGAAGCGGACTAAAATATATTCTGGAAGAATCGGGTCATTATCAGGTAATTGCTGAAGCCTCAAATGGATTGGAATTGCTTGATTTGCTGGACCATTTTAGTCCGGACCTCATAATTCTGGATATAAAGATGCCCGTCCTGAACGGGATAGAGGCCGCCAGACAGGTTCTTTTGCGAAAGCCCTCCATTTCAATCCTTATCCTTTCCATGTATGGCGAAGCGGAATATTATGCAGCCCTGCTCGACATAGGCGTCAAGGGATTTGTTCTTAAGGATGCGGAAAATGAAGAGTTTCTGACCGCAGTTCAAAAAGTTATCGGGGGCGGTACTTATTTTTCCCAGGAGCTGCTTCTTAATATTATACGCCAGGAATCGCAAACCAAACTGGTAAAACTAACCCGGCGTGAAAAGGAGATACTTGAGCTGATCAGCAAAGGCCATTCGAACCAGGAAATTTCCGCGATATTGAATATCAGCCCGAGGACTGCAGAACGACATAGAACAATACTGCTGGAAAAAACCGGTTCAAAAAATTCTGTAAGTCTTGTGGTTTTCGCCTTGAAAAATAAAATAATATCCTTATATTAGGTCCAGAATTGCATAAAATGATCAGCGGAAATTTAAAAAATTGCAGGAAAATGGATTTTTGGCGGGAAATACGCATATTAAATTGCGTATATTTATGTAATTTTTTAAGTAATTAATACCTTACCAGCCACCCCGTGATGATATATATTTGTACTGTTATTTACAATTAAAAACTAAAACGAAAAAAAAAGTAGTCGCTGCCAAAGGCAAAACTATACAAGATATTTAAGATTAGGGTTTGGTTGGATTTAGGTAGGAAAGCGGGGAGTTGGTGTTACTAGCTTCCCGCTGGATTTTTAAAGAAATCGGTTAACACATGTCAGAGATCAGTACCGGATAATTCAAGGTATGGTTTCCTGTCAATTGCACAATTAATTTAAAAAATGAAACAGGGATTATTGATTGTGCGGAACCCGGATATTAGGCATGCTATAATGTTGGTTCTGTATGAAAAAGTTAAAAATTCTGCTCGTTGATGATAATCCTCATTTTTTGAATGCCCTCCGTTTCATGTTAATGGACTATTTCGAAGATCGTATTGAATCCATTATAACAGCCTGTGACGGCGAAGACTGTTTAAACCAGCTCAAGAACAGGGTATGTGACATGATTTTTATGGACATCAATATGCCTGTCATGAATGGTATTGAAGCCACCCGGCAAAGTACCATTCTTTATCGAAATCTTATTGTAATAGCCGTTTCCTTTCATTCCGAAATGAAATTTGTTGTTCAGATGATTGAAGCCGGCGCCAGAAGCTATATCATCAAGGATGAAATATGCCGTGATTCCCTGGAAAAAGCCCTTGCAATAGAATATTCATTTTAGGAAATTCTTTCCCTGGCTATTATTTCGCAACCGGTTTGGAAAATTTTTTTAATTTGGCGGATGGGAATTATTATATAATATTTTTCATAAAGCTGATATATTATTTAATTTAGTTTATTTTTAAGCCAAACTTGATTACCATGCCCGCCGAAATCAAGGAAACCTTGAATACTCCATCTGTTAAAATTCTGAATGATGAACATCGAATTGTTATTTCAGGACAGTCCAGGCTTGAAGACCCGACTCACTTTTATGAGGAATTAACAGTGCTTTTGGATGAATGCATTAATGATTTCAGAACACATGCGGCTATCGATTTCATTTTTAACTATTTAAATTCCAGTTCTTCAAAATGGGTGTTTCACATTCTCAAAGGGATACAGACCAGATACAATGGTAAAAAGATCGTTACGGTAAATTGGTTCTATGACAGCGATGATGACAGCATGCTTGAGGCGGGTGAAGTTTTTCAGTCGTTGTTAAGCCTGCCCTTCAACCTCATTGAAACTGATCGTTGACCGATTTTTGATGCCGCGCCTGATTAAGCGCAATTTTTCATAAAATATTTTGGTCTGCTTTTGGTTTTAATTAAATCTTTAATCCTATTCTGAATCGTCATGTATAAAACATTAATTTTAAGCCTGGCTTTCCTGTCAGTAACACATGCTATCAGCGCCCAGACTAGTGCTGATCGAAAGCTGGAAGCCTTCCGCAAAATAGTTGTCGGGGATAAGGTAATTGTTCAGCTGGTTAAAGCCGATCAGGAGTCCGCGCAAATTAAGGTCCAGGGTATTGATGCTACAGCTGTCAGAACTGAAGTTTCGGATAATACCCTGAATATTTCCGTTGTAGGTGAGCCTTTTACCCGCAAAAAGGTGATTGTAACCCTGAATTATGTTGACATAAATTCAATTGCCGTGAACAATGGCGCCGAAGTCAGTACTTCCTCGCTGTTTAAAACGGATACCCTGAACGTTGACCTGAAAAGTGGTGGAATGTTATATCTCGATGCCGATATAGGATGCCTGATATCTAAAATTACCGAAGGGGCATTGCTGAATGCAGAAGGATACGCTACGGTTCAGGAAGCCACTGTTTCTACAACCGGGACCCTGTCTGCTTTTGAACTCGAAAGTGACAGGATAACCGTAAAAGCGACAACCGGAGGCAAGGCAAAAATATTTGTGGAAGAAGAACTTGATGCAGAGGCCAGTACTAAGGGATTTATTTCCTACAAGGGAAATCCTTCTAAGATAAAGCGGACGGCAAATTCCGGAGCAACCATCGTTATCTATGAACCATGAGATCGAACCATGAATCCGGGATCCTGGTTTAATTCAATCTTCATTCATACATGACTGCCAAAAAGGATAACCAGGTATTATATCTGAATGAAGTAAGCAAGAAATTTAAGGACGTTGTTGCCGTTGACCGCATTTCACTGCAGCTTGAAAAGGGCAGTTATCTGGCATTGCTTGGCCCGAACGGGGCAGGTAAAACCACCCTGGTTGAAATGATCGAAGGTCTGCAGGTGCCGGATTCAGGGGAAATCCTTCTTTTCGGAAAAAGCTGGAAAGGAAACGGGGATTACCTTCATCACAAGCTCGGCATTTCATTACAGGAAACCCGTTTTATCGATAAGCTGACAGTACAGGAAACCCTCAGGCTTTTTGCCGGTTTCTATTCACTTCCCGCTGACCGGGTTAAGGAAGTTTTATATCTGACAGGCCTTGAAGAGAAAAGAAAGGCCTATACTGTTAATCTTTCGGGAGGTCAGCGACAAAGGCTTGCCCTTTCCATTGCGCTGCTAAATGAACCTTCGCTGCTGCTGCTGGATGAACCTACCACGGGACTTGATCCATCCTCCCGGAGGGAACTATGGCAAATCTTGCTGGGACTGAAAAAGAGACTGAAAACAACCCTGGTTCTTACCACCCATTATATGGAGGAAGCTTCATTTTTATGTGATGAAATTGTAATAATGGATCATGGCCATTTTCTGGCCAAGGGAACCCTGGAGCAGTTATTGTCCGACCACGATAAAGGAGAGATCATTGAGTTTTCGCTCCAGGAAAAGCCAGGCAGCCTGGATTTCCCCATGGATAAATTTGTGCGGGAATCAGCATGGGATAGTGAATCGCGCAAAGGGTGGCTGCTTGTTAATGAAATTGTCTCCTCCATTCCAGGGTTTATGAATTTCATTAATGAAAAGAACTACCACCTGACTTCTTTCGAATGCCGCAAGATGACGCTGGAGGACCTTTTCATTTCACTCACAGGGAGAAAAATCAATGAGGAAGAGCAATCTTAGATCACTTCTGCAATTAATTACTATTAATTATAAGGAATTCGTCCGTGAACCGGGAATTCTTTTCTGGTCTCTTGCATTTCCGGTCCTGATGGCCTGGGTATTGGGAATAGCCTTTACAAAAAGGGGAGATATGATACAAACCATAGCATGTGTTCAGTCGTCCTCGCAATCTGTTTCCAAACTTGATTCATTTCTAAACACATCCGATAGGTCAACCGGTTCCGCTCATTCTGCCGAATTCAGGAAATCATTTGAAAATAAGCTTGGAAAATTTACATTCCGGATTGTACCGGTCACTCTTGATTCAGCTACGCTGATGCTTAAAAGAGGTGAGACATCCCTGATTCTCCAGGAAGAAAACGGACAGGTAGTTTATTTGTTTGATCCGCAAAGCGCTGAAGCAAAATTGAATTATGTTTTGCTTTTCTCGCTGATAAACCATGAACCCCTTGTTTATAACACAGAATCGGTCAAAATTCTTACCCAGAAAGGCACACGTTATGTTGATTTTCTGATTCCCGGATTGCTCGCCCTGGGAATTATGAACGGATTTATTTGGGGAATCGGTTATGGTCTTATAGAAATCCGAACGAAGAAACTATTACGAAGAATGGTGGCAACACCCATGAAAAAATCGCATTTTATATTTTCCCATTTCTTTGCCCGGATCAGTCTTTCTATTTTCGAAGCTTTTGTGCTTTTCTATTTCTCCTGGTTGTATTTCCGTATCGAGATCCAGGGAAGTCTCCTGGCATTTTCGATGATATTCATTGCAGGGAGTTTCTGCTTTGCCGGTCTGGCCATCCTGATGGCTTCCCGCACGTCGAGCTCACGGGTGGGCAATGCCCTCATCAACCTGATTACCATGCCAATGATGATACTTTCCGGAATATTTTTCAGCTACCATAATTTTCCTGAAGTCGTCATCCCAATCATACAAAAATTACCCCTGACACTCCTTGCAGATAGTTTGCGGAGCATAATGACCGAGGGAACCGGGTTGCGGGAAAACTTTTCCTCCTTTTTTATCCTCTCGGGAATGGGGATGGTATGCTTTTTAACAGGCCTGAGGATATACAAATGGTACTGACAGTATCAGCCGTTGACGAGACCCTCAATAAAGGAAGCAGCGATCTTCAGATCCTTTTTAAGGGTAATTTTAATATTTTCCGGGTTGCCTTCAACAAGGTTAATTAATTGCCCCATGTTCTCCACCACTCCTGCATCATCGGTAAATCCGGGTATATATTCCTGTTCATAGGCTCTTTTAAGTATGCTGCTTTCAAATACCTGCGGTGTTTGAATTAACCTGTACCGTGAACGGTCTACCTGCCTGTTTCCATGATCCTCCAATAACCTCAGCGTTTCAGGAATCTCAACGCAGGGTATCGCGTTACCTGATTCCGCCGCACATGTAAAGCACCTTTCAATGGTATCCAGGGAAACAAGGGGTCTTACGCCGTCATGTATGGCTACAAGGCAATGTTCAGGAATATCCCCCAGGTTTTTTTGAACGGAATGAAACCTTGTATCACCGCCGGTCTTGATTTCATGTTTTACCGAAAACACGAATTCGGAACATAAATTATTCCATGTGACGATCTGGTCCTCGGGTAATACCAGGATAATACGCATTTTACCGTCATAACAACGGAATCTGTCCAGCGTATGCATCAGTACCGGATAGCCCCTTAACAACAGGAACTGTTTCGGGATACGGCTACCCATCCTGGAACCGTAACCACCAGCAACAATAAGTGCTAATTTTTCCAAATCCGCAAATAATGAAAAGAATAATGTCATAAATTTACAAAAACCGGATGGATTAATTGATCCCGGTTTCTGAATTAAACCCTCTTGTATGATCAGTACCGAAACTTTCAAATTCCTGAAGGAGCTTAAACAAAACAACAATAAGGAATGGTTTGACAAAAACCGGTCTGTTTATGTAAAACTCAGGAAAGAGTTTGAGGATTTCATTGGCCTCGTCATAACCAAAATCAGTAAATTTGACCGGGAGGCCGGCCAGACTAACTCCAAAGCCTCAGTTTTCCGGATCAATCGCGATACCCGCTTTTCCAACAACAAATTACCCTACAAAAGTAATTTTGGGGCATTCATTGCAATGGGAGGCAGGAAGGGAATTAATGGAGGTTATTATATTCATGTTGAACCCGGAGAATGCTTCCTGGCTGGCGGCATTTATATGCCCTCGGGACCTATGTTAAAGGCCATAAGGACTGAAATATTTGATAATATTGAGGAATTCCGGGAGATCATCCTGGCTCCGGATTTTGTAAAACATTTTGGTTCACGCTTTGGGGATGAACCATTGAAGTCAGCACCGAGGGGATTTCCCAAGGATTTTGCCTATATGGATTATCTTAAATACAAACACTATACCGTACTTAAAAATGAACCCGACCGCATCTACCAGAGCCGTGAATTCATGGATGAGGTTATAGATGTTTTCAAGGCCATGGCTCCCTTCAATAAGTTCCTGAACCATGCGGTATCGGAAGTTGAAAGGTAAAACCCTTCCCGGAAAGGACGGAATTAAATCAGTTTTCGAATTTCTGCAGCCTTTATAAGAAGCAAAACTATTTCCTCAATACTAAAAGTCATACAATTGATACTGAGATCAAACCGGGTGTAATCTGTATCCTTCCCCTGAAAGTAATCGCGGAATTCCTTTCTTTTTTTGTCCACCTCCATGGCAGTTTTCCTGGCTTCTGCCGGTGTGATATGATAATTCTCAGAAACCCTCAGGCACCTCCATTCCAGGGGAGCCTCAAGATTAATATGCAATGATTTTGGAAAATCATGTGCAATGGCAACTCCGCCACGCCCTACAATAATTACATTCCCTTCATATGCCATATTCCGTATAACCTGGGCAACCGTATTTCTGATCTTCCGTTCGCTGATGTAATATTTGTTAAACTGGGCAGATAAAATATCGTCCAGCATGTTTTTCTGTTCGTATTGAAAAACATACTTTATTTTATCCGGATTAACCTGGAGTGTCCGGGCCGCTTCAGCCATAATTTCTTTGGTGACATATTTCCATTTGATGTCTTTGCCTTTTACAAGTGCTTTTTTTGTGAGCTCCTCGGCCAGGCGGCATGAAACAAGTTTTGAAGGGCAACCATATTCCCTGGAAATGGTTATGACAGGTCCTGCTTCCTTATAACGGCCGCTGTGTTCATGAATGCGATCCGACATGTATTTCAAAAGGTCAATATTCATACTGCCTGTTTCCAATACACAACTAAATATAAGCAAAAAATTTTGTAATTTCAAGTTCCCGGTGCACTAATTGGTGCAATTCCCAGGAATATGATTTCACACGCCATTTTCCCAGGGATGGGGTCCGATTCTGTAAATAAACAGATTTCAGGTACCTGTGTCGGTCAAATTCTGCTATTTTTGCATAAAAGAAGAACAGATGATCCCCCAGGCCGATTACAAGTTGCTCAAGGAATCCATTCGGAACGTTCCCAATTTTCCAAGAACTGGAATTCAATTTAAGGATATTACAACAATAATCAGAAAACCTGAATTATTGAACCTCATTGTCGATAGCCTGGCAATCCATTACCGGGATATGGGTATTACAAGGGTAGTTGCCATTGAATCGCGCGGATTTCTTACAGGAGGTGCACTTGCCTGCAGACTGGGCGCGGGATTGATTCCGATCAGGAAACCATGTAAACTGCCTTCCGCCACTTATTCGGTATCATATGATCTTGAATATGGGACCGACAGCCTTGAGATCCATCAGGATGCCCTGAACGGGGATGATATCGTACTTCTTCATGATGACGTTCTGGCTACCGGCGGTACAGCCCTGGCAGCAATAAACCTGCTCAGGAATTTCAATATTCGCACCTTCTATTTTGGATTTATTATTGAACTTGACTTCCTGAAAGGCCGGAAGAAATTATCTCCTTGCACAGAGGTATATTCTCTGATTCATTTTTAAAAGTACAGTCATGCAAATTATATCCAAAATGAAAATGGCGGAGGTAATCCACCTGAATTACCATCTGCTTCCTATAATATCCAGGTTTGGGATACATCTTGGTTTCGGTGAAAAAACAATTGAGCAATTGTGCAATGAATATGCCATAGATGTTAATTTCTTTCTGGTAATACTGAATTCCTATCATGATAAGAAATTCTTTCCGCGAAAACACTTGCAGGGATTTCCTTTGAAACTGATCATTGAGTACCTGTTGAAATCCCATGAATACTACCTCGAAATTAAAATACCCCGCATCGAACAATTGTTGAGGCAGCTTTCAGTGCAAACCGAAGGACTCGGAGAGGAATCCCTGCGGCTGATCGACCAGTTCTTCGGGGAATACAGGCAGGAATTATCTTCGCACATTGAAAGGGAAGAGGAAAAGGTATACCCGTATGTATTCACGGTAGAGGAAGCATTTGAATCAAAAAAGCCAACCCGGGATTTGGTGAACCTTATCCGTGAGTATTCAATCGATGATTATGAAAGTGAACATGACAATGTGGAAGATAAACTGTATGATCTTCAGAACATCATAATCAAATACCTGCCGCTCCCGCTGGACATGAATCTGTGCCATACCATACTGATGGAACTTTTCCGGCTTGAGTCGGACCTTAAAGACCATGCCCGGATAGAGGACAAAGTACTGGTACCCAAAGTCCGGTATATGGAAAAGTGGATCAATGATCACTTCATTTCCTGAATGGTATGGATTATGTACTTGTAATATTGGCTGATGCATCACAGCTGCGACGCCTGGGTTTAATCAGCCTCCTGAACCGGATGAAATATCCTTTTCATATCCGGGAGATTACAACCCCTGACAAGCTGGGCATTCTGAATCCACGCGACCTCGTCGGACTTTTTATAATCAGCAGTGCCTTTCTGCGGAAATGCACACCGGCGGCTATTCAAAGCCTGAAATTAAAGCTGAATTCCTCCATCCGGATCCTTATAAGGGATGAAGATGACATTCCACCCGATAACCTTAATTTTTCCGAAATAATTGATCCGTCCGATCATGATAAATCAATTATTCGCAAACTGGACCGTCACCTTTCGCTTTTCTCATTGGAGAAGGGATCAGCCGAGTCACCCGAAGAGATCAGTGACAGGGAAAAGGATGTACTCCGCCTGGTGGCTGCAGGCCTTACCAATAAGGAAATCGCGGACAAACTTTTTATAAGTACCCATACTGTAATCACACACCGGAAAAATATTACCAAAAAACTGGGAATCAAAACCATTGCCGGATTAACCATGTATGCCCTGATTAATAGACTGATAATCCCGGAGGAAAAAAACTGAATGTTGTATGATTGACAGAAATACCATTGACAGGATCTTTAATGCCGCCAATATTGTTGAGGTTATTGGTGAATTTGTCAATCTCAGGAAATCAGGGCAGAATTACCGTGGATTAAGTCCTTTCAAAAGCGAAAAAACGCCATCCTTTTTTGTTAGTCCTGCCAAAGGAATATTCAAATGTTTCAGCACGGGAATCGGTGGAAATGTGGTCAATTTTCTGATGGAACATGAGAAGATCACCTATCCCGAAGCTTTGCATTACCTGGCCAGAAAGTATAACATTGAAATCGTCGAAAAGGAAGAATCCCCGCAGGAAAAGCAGCTGAAAAACGAACGGGAAAGCCTTCTTTCGGTTAACCAGTTTGCCTGTCAGTATTTCATGGATACCCTTCATACCGTCGAAGGGAAAGCTATCGGGCTAAGTTATTTCGCAGAACGGGGATTCCGTGAAGATACTATTTCAAAATTTCACCTGGGCTATGCCCGCGAGGAAAAGAATGCATTTACCCGGACCGCCATCGATAAGGGCTATAAGCTTGAATTTCTGGTCAAAACAGGCCTTTCCCTGCAGCGGGATAATTTTTCTTACGATCGGTTTCACGGGAGGGTTATATTTCCGATCCATGGACTCACTGGCCAGATTCTCGGTTTCGCAGGCCGTATCCTTAAATCCGATGATAAGTCGGCCAAATATGTCAATTCCCCTGAATCCGAAGTATATCACAAAAGTGATATACTGTATGGACTTTATTTTTCCCGCCCTGCTATCCTTAAAAGCGACAAATGTTACCTTGTAGAAGGATACACCGATGTTATTTCAATGAACCAGGCGGGGATTGAAAATGTGGTGGCATCCTCCGGAACCTCCCTTACCATCAATCAGATCCGTCTTGTTAAAAGATTTACACATAATATTACAATCCTGTATGATGGCGATGCCGCAGGGATAAAGGCTTCCCTGAGAGGAATCGACCTGTTGCTGGAAGAAGGACTGAATGTAAGAGTGGTTCTGCTGCCCGATGGTGAAGATCCTGATTCCTTTGCCCGCAAAAACAATTCTGTCGCTTTAAATGCCTTCATTCTTGCGCATGAAGCCGATTTCATTTCTTTTAAGACCAACCTGCTTAAAAAGGAAGCAGAGTCGGATCCCATTAAAAAAGCGGGTTTGATAACCGAAATAGTTCGAACCATATCGGTAATTCCGGAAAGTATTTCAAGGTCTGTTTATATACGTGAATGCAGCCGGTTGCTCGACATGGATGAAAAGATCCTGTATTCAGAAACAGCAAGGCTTAGAAGGAACAGACAGGATCAGAATGTGAAACTGGGGGAGGCCAGAGAATATCCACAGCCGGTCGCCTCCCTGGACTCCCCGGTTAAACTGGAGATGGTTCCCCTGAAGTACCCGGCCGAAAAGGAGGTGATCAGACTTTTGCTTGTATTTGGCAATGATCTGGTTACCTTACCCTCCTCCGCAGATGGTAACAATGAGGTTCGGGTGGCCGATTACGTATTGCATGAAATTGAACAGGATGAGCTCGAATTCCATCACCCCGTATTTAATCTGATCTTTACAGAAATAGCAGGCCAGCTTAAAAATAACGACCTCAAATCCCAAAAATATTTCATCACCCATCCGGATGATTTGATTTCCAGAACAGTCGTGGATCTTATTACATCAAAATATGACCTGAGTAAAATATGGAAAAGACGCGAAAACTATTTCGAGTCGGAAGATTTGCGTCTGAAAGAAATTGTTCCGGAAGCTATCCTTGCGCTGAAAAATGAGAAGGTCCTTCAGCTATTAAAAGATACAGAAGAGGAACTGAGGTATGCCCAGGAACAAAAAGATGAAAACAGGATGCAGGCCCTGCAGATCAAGATCATGGTTTTGAATACCCTTAAGAAAAGCCTTTCCCGGGGACTGGGAGACAGAATAATTATCAATACTAACCGATAAGTGTCAAATATGAATTTTTACAACCGGATTCTTTCGTTTTGGAAAACAACAATGATCCTTACAGGGATCCTGATTTTATGCCTGATCCCATCCACCGATCTTCAGAAATTCGACCTTTTGAAATTCAACTTTACAGACCTTGTGGTTCATATGATCATGTTCTTCGTTTTTTCTGTCTTCCTATACCATGATCTGAAAGTAAACACATTATTGAACAAGAATACGAAAGCCCTTATTGCCTCTGTAGTAACAATCAGCCTTATGTTCGGGATTCTGACCGAAATGCTTCAGTATTTGCTGCCATCGCTTAACCGAACCGCAAGCCTGTCAGATCTGATCTTCGACATTGCAGGCACCTCGCTGGGAATATTATATATGAGACTTATAAGGCGATGACCTGATCCATAATCCTGATGTCACGTGCAAGATCATCTACCGTCTGTTCCTGGAACAGCCTGATAATATCATGCCTGATGGCATCATATTTATCATGAACGGGACAAGGTATGTTTTCTTCATGGCAGGTCCGCATGGAAATCAGACACTTATGGAAAACATCATTCCCATCAATGATTGTCACTATATCATACAGGGTGATCTTCTTTGAATCCTTTGCAAGACAAAAACCACCATTGGGACCTTTTGTCGATAAAAGCAGTTTACGTTTTGCCAATACCTGCATGATCTTGGCAAGAAAAGGGGAAGGAATATTGAGATCACCTGAGATCTTCTTAATCCCGACTTTTTCCTCACCATTGGCATTGAGAGCAAGATAAATAGTAGCCCTGATGGCGTATTTGCTTGTATTGGATAGCATAAATATATTTCTTATATGGGGATTTTGTCAATTCTTCGTTTATGCCTGCCTCCTTCAAAGGATGTGTTTAAGAAAACATCTATGATCTGCTTCGCCTGTTCAAAAGTCAGAAACCGAGCAGGCAGGGCACAAATATTAGCATCATTATGCTTCCTTGCCAATCCGGCAATTTCAGGATTCCAGCAAATTGCCGAACGAATCATGGGGTGTTTATTGGCTGTCATATTTATGCCATTCCCGCTTCCGCATAAGGAGATGCCAAAATCCGACTTCTTTTCAGCAACTTGCCTGGCCAACTCATGTCCAAAGTCCGGATAATCATCCGGTTCAGTGGAATAACCCCCCAGATCGTTTGGTTCAATTCCTGAATCCCTGAGATACTGAATGATTTTTTTCTTCAATTCATATCCCGCATGATCGCCGGCCAGTGCTACATTCATCCGTTCTTTTCTTAAGTATACAAAGATATACATTTGGCCCGGCATTGTCCATATTTCGATAAAAAGAATTCAATATCCTTAACTCAACATTGTTAAATTTGTGTTCGAAACAGTTTAATAACCGGTTAAAATATCTTTTTATGGCAGGATTTTTGTCCCCGTTTGGAAAAGTGAGACAATTGTTCTTTTTTTTCCGCTGCCCTCACTTGAATTTTGAACAAAAATTTAACATGTTAGGATCGTCAAAATTCTCTGTAATTTTGTACAATAACAGTTATTAACGGTTAGTTAATAAAACCGGAATAAATTTATTATCAGGGATTATTTATAAGACATACCTGTTATTAGATGTTAATAAAGATTTGATAATTCAAAAGTCAAGCAAATGGGGTGCTTTTTTCTAACACAATTAACAGGCTATTATTATGATTTAAAAGATATAGATAGATATTAAAGATATAATGATGTAGTGTTGATAACTGCAGTTTTTTGATGTTTCCGGTGCTGAATATAAAAAATATTGAATGTTTTTTCGGGAAAATTGCTGAATTTAACCTGAGATATAAAATGAAGAGCAGGATTATACTATTTGGATTTTTGTTGCTTTTTACCATAGCGAATGTATGGGCACAGGAAGAAATGGTCAAGAATGGCTATACCAAAGTATATTATCCCAATGGCAAGGTTTCCAGTGAGGGAATGATGAAGAATGGTTTACCGGATGGTTACTGGAAAACTTATTTTCCTACCGGTGTAATCAAGTCGGAAGGAAACCGACGGAATCATATGCTGGATAGTATCTGGGTTTTTTACAATGAAATGGGGGATACATTGCAAAAGGTCGATTTTGTTATGGGAAAAAGGAATGGCTATGTTACGGAATACAAGTATCAGGATATCCAGGACCCGATGCGCAGGGGTACGATTGTTTCCAGGGAGCTTTATGTAAACGACAAACGTGCCGGAAAGTCATACTATTATTATGAGACAGGTCAGTTGAAGGAAGTTGTGGATTACCTGGATAATAAGAAAAACGGAAATTATGTTGAATATGACCGGAAAGGGAACGTTATTACACTGCAGCGGTATATTAATGGTGCTCTTGTGGAAAGAGAGCGAATTAACAGGCTTGATCAGGGCGGTTTAAAACAGGGCGTGTGGAAGGAATTTTATGAAAACGGAAGGGTCAAAAGGGAAGCGAGCTACAAGGATGACCAGTTGAATGGGTATTATAAGGAATATGATGAGAACGGAGAGGTGAAAGTACTGCTGCAATATACGGAAGGAAGGATATTGGAAAGGGCAGATACCGTTGAAATTGATATTGAGGTCAGAAATACGCTTGACAGCCTGGGCAATGTGGTTTTTTCTGGGTCATACAGGAAGAACGTACCAGTTGGAATTCACCGGATGTACAATAAAGAGGGCAAAGTGACAAATGCTTTCCTGTATAATGATAATGGTGTAAAACTTGGAGAAGGGATCATTACAGCGGAAGGTAAAAAGGAAGGACCCTGGACTTATTTTTACAACAGCGGAAAGGTCAGGGCAAAAGGAAAATACTCAAATAATCAGGAAATTGATGTCTGGAGGTTTTATTTTGAGGATGGAAAAACCGAACAAACCGGGATTTTTAAAAACGGGAAGTACGACGGGACCTGGCAGTGGTATTATGGAAACGGCAATATTAAAAGGGAGGAGGATTACTTTGAAGGCAGGGAAGAAGGAAATTCTATTGAATATGATTCAATCGGAAATGTAATTGCCAAAGGGAGCTATTTTGACGGACTGAAAGAAGGGGAGTGGATTTATCAGGCCGGAGACTATATGGAAAAAGGAAAATATGTGGGGGATTTGAAAGACGGAAAATGGCAGGCTTATTATGCAAACGGCAAATTAAAATATGAAGGCAGTTATCTGCAGGGCAATCCTGACGGTGAACATACATACTATTACAGTAATGGAAAGATAAAGGAAATTGATACGTATGTAATGGGCATTGCAGATAAGAACTGGAGAAAATATGATGAGAACGGAAATCTGTTAATAACCATTACATATCGGGATAACAGGGAGTACCGTATAAACGGACAGAAAATTGATTTTGAACAGGACGATATTAAATTGATTCAATAGGTGTAAGGGAATGATCAGGGATTTTGATAAGGAAAATATCAGGGCCACCGAAGAGGAAACAGAGCTGGACCGGAGTATCCGACCTCAGCGTTTTCATGATTTTAACGGACAGGAGAAACTTGTTGAGAATCTAAGGGTTTTTGTGGAAGCAGCAAAGATCAGATCCGAAGCACTGGACCATGTAATCCTTTCCGGTCCGCCGGGTTTGGGAAAGACCACCCTTGCGCATATCATATCAAATGAATTGAACAGCCATATCAGGATTACTTCGGGACCGGTGCTGGAGAAGGCCGGGGATCTTGCAGGGGTGCTGACCAACCTGGAGGCCCATGACGTTCTCTTTATCGATGAAATACACAGGTTAAATGCCACGGTGGAAGAATTTTTGTATTCTGCCATGGAGGATTACAGGATTGATTTAATAATTGACCGGGGTCCGGGTGCACGTTCTGTACAGCTTGCGCTGAATCCGTTTACACTTATCGGTGCCACAACCCGGGCGGGATTGTTATCCGGTCCGTTGAGAGCACGATTCGGAATTAATCTCCATCTCGAATATTACGATTGCGCGGTATTAGAGAAAATTGTGAAGCGCTCGGCAGAACTTTTAAAAATCAGGATAAATCCCAGGGCCGCCTTTGAAATTGCCTCCAGGTCCAGGGGTACTCCCCGTATTGCAAATGCATTGTTGCGAAGGGTTAGGGATTTCGCACAGGTAAAGAATTTAAATGAAATTGATATTGGGGTGACTGAATTTGCTTTGGATGCGTTAAATATTGACAGGAGCGGACTGGATGAAATGGATAACAAGATACTTCTTTGCATAATTGATAAATTCAGGGGAGGACCGGTGGGTGTCAGTACGATTGCAACTTCTGTGAGTGAAGATCCCGGCACGATTGAAGAAGTATATGAACCTTTCCTGATAAAAGAGGGTTACCTGAAGCGCACGCCGCGGGGAAGAGAAGCTACTGAACTGGCATATAAGCATCTGGGGAAAAGCAAATACGGGGACCTTACCCTGCAGCTGTGATTATTTCGGAAATATGTATTGAACAGATCAGTAAGAACTTCTGAACTGGCTTAAAAAACGAACGTCATTTTCAAAATAATAACGAAGGTCATTTACATGGTATTTCAGCATGGCTATTCGTTCAAGTCCCATACCAAAAGCAAATCCTGTATATTTTTGACTGTCAATTGAGGAAGATTCAAGCACGTTCGGATCAACCATGCCGCACCCGAGAATTTCAAGAAATCCTGTGTATTTGCAGACATTACAACCCGAACCGCCACAAATTGTACAGGATACATCCACTTCAGCAGAAGGCTCTGTAAAGGGGAAGAATGAAGGCCTTAAACGAAGCTGTGTTTTTTCTGTGAACATTTCCCGGGCAAAGAAAAGAAGTGTTTGTTTAAGATCAGCAAAGGACACATTGGTATCGATATAGAGGCCTTCTATCTGATGAAATATGCAGTGTGCACGGGCTGAAATGGCCTCGTTGCGAAATACACGCCCCGGAAATATCTTACGGATGGGCGGTTTCATCGTTTCCATAATTCGCACCTGGACGGATGAAGTATGGGTTCTTAAAAGAATATCAGGGTCCTTCTCAATAAAAAAGGTATCCTGCATATCCCGGGCAGGATGCTCCAAGGGAAAGTTCAGACCGGAGAATACATGCCAGTCATCCTCAATTTCGGGCCCTTCGGCAACTGTAAATCCTATTTTTGAAAATATTGAGATCACTTCCTTTTTGATCAGGGATACAGGATGACGGCTTCCCAGGGGAATAGCATCGGGAGGAAGGGTCAAATCCCCAAAGGATTGCTGAAAAGCATGGGATAACTTTTCCTTGAAGAACAGGTATTTTTCATTGGCTTTATTTTTCAGCAAATTAAGCTGTGAACCGGTTTTCTTTTTTTCTTCATTTGAAATCAGCCGGAAATCTTCAAATAGCCTTGTAATGATACCTTTTTTACCAAGATAGCGGATTCGGAACTCCTCAAGTTCTTCCTGGGTATTTATTTTTGAATTTTCAATTTGTTCGCCGTAAAGGTCAATTTGTTCCTGCATGGTGAATTAGTTCTGAATGATTGAGGCCTTAATTATCCTGATGTCGTTTTGTGGTCTGTTGCCTTGTGCTGTTGGGGTTGCGGCTATTTTATCAACAACATCGATTCCTTCGGTGACTTCGCCGAAAACCGAATAGGCATTATCGAGATGGGGTGTACCGCCCATAGAAGTATATACTTTTCGCTGTTCATCTGTAAATGGGGTGTGTCCTGAATTTTCAAGAGCATCAAGCTGTGAACCTGTCATGGGATTTCCCTGGACAATATAGAACTGGGATCCTGAGGATTGTTTCTCAGGATTGACGGCATCTCCTTTTCTGGCTGCAGCAAGGGCTCCCTTTTTATGAAACAGGCCGGGAACAATTTCAGCCGGAATCGTGTAGGAGGGGCCTCCAAATCCCAGAGGCTGACCTGGTTTTGCAGACTTTGAATCAGGGTCGCCGGTCTGGATCATGAAATGGGCAATTACCCTGTGAAAAAGCAGACTGTCATAATAGCCCTGCAAAACAAGCTTAACGAAATTGTCGCGATGCAAAGGTGTTTCATCATAGAGGCGGACTTTAATGTTACCCTCTGTGGTCTGCAGCAGAATTGTTGTTTGGGATTTTAACATGAAAGTTATATTTAGAAATGCAAAAATAAGCGTAAAAGACCATCTTTGGAATTTAATTGGAAACATATGGGGTTATTTTACATGATTAATAACTTAAAAGAATGGCTGAAATTACACAAAATTATTTTTGTCCATACAGGATACTGGTGTTGCAAATTTTGTATTTATTGAAATCGAATTCCTTTGGGATTCCTTAATTTAAGTTTCGTAACTAGAATTATATGGATTTTACTCCTTAATTCATATTAGTTTATGAATATTTGTATTGCAGGCGGAAGCGGATTTATTGGGCGTAATATTTCAAATGTCCTTGCAGGAAACGGCAACAGTGTTGATATTATCGGACGTAGCGATTTGGCAAGCGGACGTGCAGCCGGAAAGATTTCGGAATGCAATGTTTTGATCAACATGATGGGGGAATCCTTAATCGGGCTTTGGACAAAACGGAAGCGAAGAAGAGTTTATGACAGCCGGATTCTGACCACACGTATGATCGTAGATCTGGTGAACAGGCATGGAAAGGGTATGGAGACTTTCATTCAGATTTCGGGCATTTCTGTTTATGATCATACCGGAACTCATAAAGATGACAGTTTGAATTTTGGAAATGATTTCATCTCAAGGGTTACCATGGATTGGGAAAATGAATTGCTTGGCATACAAAACAAATGTATCAGGATTCTCATACTGAGATTGGGTATTGTATTAGGAAAGGACGGGGGGATGCTGAGAAAAATCCTGATTCCCTTTCGATGGGGATTGGGATATACTATAAATAGCCATGAATGCATACCTTTCATTCATATTAAGGATGTAGGGGAAATCATTCTGTTTGTTTTGAAGCGCAGAAATTTATCCGGGGTTATCAATGTTGTGTCTCCGCATGAAACCAGTATATACGATTTTTATTTGGCAATGGGCAGGGTTTGCGATAGAAAAATCCGGATCAGGTTATCTGCTGCCTTTTTGGAATTTGTTATGGGAGAGATGTCAGTTCTTTTAACGAGGGGACAGCGGGTTGTACCGGAAACATTGGTCAATGCGGGTTATTCCTTTTTTTTTGAGGAAGTAGAAAAAGCACTGTCAAATATTCTTCGAAGGTAGATTTTGCTAAATGGTTCCGTGATATTTTATTTAGTTACTTTGTTTATCAATGATTTTCTGTTCTGTTTGACAGGATTACAATAATTTTGCAAGGAAATTATTCAATTTTATCTGATGGTCGTAAATATTATCAATAAATCAAAGCATCCGCTTCCGGATTACAAAACTGAATACAGTGCAGGTTTGGATCTGGTTGCAAATTTGGATGAAACGGTTATATTAAATACACTCGAAAGAGCGTTAATTGGTACGGGAATTTATATTGAGCTACCTGCAGGATATGAAGCCCAGATCCGGCCAAGAAGCGGACTGGCAATAAAAAGCGGGATAACTGTGCTGAATACACCCGGAACGATTGATGCTGACTATCGCGGAGAAATTAAAATAATAATGGTGAACCTGTCCAATAGCCCATGTGAGATTAAGGACGGTGATCGAATTGCCCAGATGGTAGTTGGAAAGCATGAGAAAGTAGAATGGAATGCGACAGAAAGGCTCGCGGAAAGTAAAAGGGGAGGCGGAGGTTTTGGACATACAGGTTTTTAAATTAGTAAGCAAGTCATGAAGAATTCAAATATAAAAGTCATTATTGCTGTAGTTTTATTCGGAAGTTTTCCGGCAATCGGGCAGCAGGTTTTTGATATTCAGACGACACAGGAGAGAAGCAGGGAAACGGGATATTTGTATGCATTCTCGGAAGCAACGAAAATGTTTATTTTCGGAGACTATGGCCGTGCGGCTAATTTGTACCGGGAGTGTTTAAAATATGAACCGGAGAGCGGAGCGGTGCACTACCAGTTGGCAGAATTATACCTGAAGGCCGGAGATTTGGAGATGGCAGATCAGTTTTCACGGAAAGCATATTTTTTTAGTCCTGAAAACAAGTGGATTGCAATTCAAAGGGCAAACATATTGCAGGCTGAACAAAAATATGATTCGGCAATAATAATCTATAAAACCCTGTTGAACGGAACAGATTCTGATATGCGGGTTTATTTTTTACTCGCTTCGCTATTGGAAAAGAAAGGTAGTTTTCAAAGCGCTATGGATTATCTTAATGAAATAGAGCGGAAGGCCGGTATTACCAGGGAAACAGCACTGGGAAAATCCAGGATATATGACAGGATGGGCAGAAAGGATGAAGCCCTGGCCCAGTTTAGGCTTGCTTTAAGCGGCAGGGAAGAGGATTATATAATTTACGGAATGATGGCCGAGTTTTACAGGACGCACCAAATTGCCGATTCAGCTGAGTTCTATTATAAAAAGGTAATTGGGGATCATCAGGAGGATGAAAATCTGATGTTGTCCTATGGGGAGTTCCTTCTTGAACAAAACCGGTTGTCAGAGGCAAGAAAATTGTATGCTGAATTATTCGCAAATGATAAAATCATTGAGGAAGGAAAGTTTAATTACATATACAGTGCAGTTCAGAACCAGAATTTTTTCAGCAGGTTAAGACCGGTCATGGATACTGTGGTAAAAGTAATGATTAGGAAGAACCCGGATGACATGAGGGTTATGTCGATTTACAGTGATGTAAATTACCGACTTGGAGAATTTGATGCTGCCGCGAGAATGTTACGAAGGATCATTGCAAAGGATGAAAATAACTTTGCTGCATGGGAACAGTTGATTTTTTGCGAAAGTGCGATGGATAAACCTGACAGTGTTATTTTTTATGGTGAACAGGCGATTTCAAGGTTTGATAAGAGGCCGCTTGCATATCTGCTTGTATCTTCTGTATATTATACAAAAAAGGAGTATAGTAAAGCAATCGGATTATTGAGGCAGGGAGAAGTTTTGGCTGAAACAGATCGAATGAGATTAGAGTTTTACTCTTTGCTGGCAGAATGTTATGGTAAGACTGAAAACGCCGATAATTCAGATCAATATTACGAGAGAGCGCTCCTTATAGACAGTCTGAATGTGGCTATATTGAACAACTATGCATACAGTCTTGCCGAGAGGGGTCAGAATATAGAAAAAGCGGAATCCATGAGCAGATATACGGTCGTTATGGAGCCGGTTAATGCCACATACCTGGATACTTATGCATGGATCAAATTCAAAGGCCAGTCGTACAAGGAGGCATTAAAGTACATAAAAAAAGCAATT
>Ga0209593_10000054_pt1 | contig 59405 bp, 88 predicted proteins | sample PPLLaktember2015_3_FD_187260 | JGI IMG/M metagenome (GOLD analysis project Ga0209593, IMG submission 187260) | Freshwater sediment microbial communities from Prairie Pothole Lake near Jamestown, North Dakota, USA - PPLs Lake P7 Core (6) Depth... | ecosystem: Environmental > Aquatic > Freshwater...
ACTGCTGATTGTGTGCATTCCGGTTTTGTTGCTTATCATCCACCACCTGTCACCATTTTGTCTTAACTGGACTTCAGGGTTGCCATCCATTGTGGCCACAAGGACTGAAGATGCAATGATTACTTCTTCATACTGCATGAAGGTGAAACCACGTTCAATCATTTCTTCAATATTGTCAAGGTGTCTTGACAGTGCAACATATCTTCCATTGATTGTGAAGAACCTGTCACCTGAACCATTTTTGAATGCTTCATTGATTGAAGAATAAGTTTGCATGCCATTGATGATTGTTGCTTCAGTGTTGTTGAATGCTTTGCTGATTGCCTGTTGAACCCTGATTCTGTTAAGTTGTGCTGAAAGTGTCATTTAATATTGGTTTAATTGTGAGACACAAAAATATGGTTGAGGTTTCACATGACCAAATTTATTTTGACTTTATTTTTATCCATAAATGATTGCTTCAATAACAGCTTTCAGTTTATCTCCATTATCTGTTGCAATAAGGCAAACTTCACCATTATTTCCTGAAAACCACAATTCAATTTTACCTGTTTTTTCGTATTTTAAACAGGTATCACCTTCAATCATTCGGTGATAATCTGATGATTGAAAAAACAGAACTTTATCATCCTTAAAATATTTATCAATAACTTCTTGCGTTGTCATAATAATTCAATATGATTTTTCTTTTGACTTGACTTTTTCAGCACAAGTTTTCCCAAATGGGAATTCACCTTGAGAGACATGACCTTCAGGGATTGTTTCATAATATTTTCCATCAGTGTTTGACAATTCCAAATAAACAACCTTTTTTGGATTCAGGACTTCATTGCATTTTTCACACCTGATTTTTTTCATGATTTTTATTTTGACTTTATTTTTTTCTTGTTATGCTGTCAAGGTAAGCAATTGCAGTGTTGACTGCAAAGTTGGGCAAATCTCCACCAAAGGAAGCAAGTTCAACACCATCCTTGTTGATGAAGACAGTGGTTTGTGTTGGCCAAAACTGTATTGATATTTCATACCTGTCAGAATATCTTATGAGTGCAGCCAATTTAAGAAGGTCAATTTTTTTCATGGGATTGGATTTGTTCTGTTTCAAATTTGTTGCAAGCAGTTGCAATGAATTGTGCTTTTTCTGCTGAATCGGTTATTGCAATGATGACACCTGAATTGAGTTGGACACCTGTTGAAGTCATTGAATTTTGCCTGAAGGTGACAACATAAGGCATTTTTTTATTTCCTGTTGCTTCCCAACTGTATTTATTGTTCATGGTTGTTGTTTTGATTTTATTGCTGCAAGTTGTTTTTCACCATCCAATCTTAATTTTTCATCCTTGCTTTTGAGTTTTGCCATTGCTTCAGCATAAATTCTTTTCCTGTATTCTCCTTCTGTTTCCCACTGGAATTTGTGAGGTGGTGAAGGTGTATTGAGGAACACATTGATTGCCTTGGCAAGTGAAGCAGTGTCATTGAGTTTGCCTTTTGGGAGTTTGGTGATTGGGATTAAGTTGAAGACTGTTTCACATAAGGCAAGCAATCTTTTTGCTTCATTGAGATTGTCCAGTGTTCTTGAATTGGCCATGATATTTGATTTTATTTGGTTAATATAATGTTGCTTCAACATCAGCTTGTGCCAATGCTCCAAGCCATGAAGACAAATCTTGCTTGGTGACTTTTTCTTTTTTTGAATATCCATAATATTTCCTGTATGCTTCTTTAATCTCATTCAGGTTCATATTGATTTGAATGGTAAAAATGGTGAAGTTGTTCATGGTTTTATTGGTTAAAAAAACAGCAACCTTCAATTCCTTTTTTGTTGTTTTACCTGAACAAGCAGGTGGAGTGGAACGTCAAACTTCCCAACAAAAATCCGTTCTCTTACCCTTGAATGGTTGCTGTTTATAATTTTAATGGTTAAGAGTTATTTATAAACAATCCATGCATCACCACCCACTTCAAGGTGATTCTTTTTCCAAAACTTTTTTTCATAAGGTTTGAAGTTTTCCATGAACCATTTCTGTTCACTTTTGCTGAAGACATGGGTGAAATTTTTCCCTGATTTTGCAGTGAAGTCTTTTCCAGTGATGAGAACAATGAACATTTTTGGTGTTTCCCTGATGACCTTCCCAACAAGGTTGGGTGTTGTGATTCTTGGTGTTCCAATTAAGACAGTATTGCTCATGGTATTGTTGGGTTGAATCGTGAAAAATATTCTTCTTCAGTGATTGGGTTATTAACACACCTTTTCAGTTCTGAAATACAATCACTCAATTTTTGTTCATGGATAATTCTGCTTTCCATGTGAGCATTGAAAAATGGTTTTTTGAGGTAAATCCAAAAACCATCCCCAAGATTGCGTTCATCTGAAATGTCATCAATTGCGGCAAGATATTTTGTTGCCAGCTTGTCAAGGGTTTTGTTGCCTGTTGTTGCCATGATTTGATTTTTATTGGGTAACTGTCAGTTAATGAAAGATAATGGCTGCAAGACCTTCCTTGCAGCCATTGGTGATGATTTAGAGCATCCTGTTTCCCCTGAAGGAATATCCACCATGATAATATGAAGCAGCTTTCTTTGGTGCAGGTGGTTTCACCTCTTCAACAGGGTGAACCTTTATGGTCAGATACCCATAAATGTCAAGGTCTGTTGTTCTTACAAAAGTGATATTCACTTTTTGACCATTCAACTTGAAGTCAACAAACTGAATCAAAACCTTTTTACCACTTTTCATGGTGTCCCTGAAATTGTCCACTTCAACACCACCTTCAGCAATGGCTGATTTTACCAATTGGATAAGTGTATCTGAAGAGTTTTTGCAAATGGCTGCATTGCCTTTTGAATTGTACCCTGCAACAATTTGGTTTGCTCTTGCCTGAATTGCTTTTACTGCTGCTGCTTTGATTGAAGATGAAGTTGTCATGTGAGAATTTTTAAGTTTTTTTCTGAATTGTGAGATACAAAGATATGACACCTTTTCACATGTCCAAATTTATTTTGTCATTTTTCAAAGTTTTTTTTCAGCATGACCTTCTTATTGGATAAGAGTTATTTAATAAGCAGGTGAAGGTTCCCATGTTTCTTCCCTGATTTTTGCAAAACCAAGACCTTCCAGAAGTTTGCATGCTTTTTCATAAGAGACTTTTCCTTTGGGAAGGTTCCGTTTATATTCACATGCTAATCTCCTGTCAATTCCAAGGGATGCATGCCAGTTCCTTTCTTCCATAATGTTCTGAAGAATGTCAATTGCATTTGCATTGATTTTTTTGGTCATAATATTTTTTTTAAAAAGTTAATAAGATTTTTTTAAAACTCTTCCATTCATCAATTTATTATCTTCCAGTGTTTCACCTTCTGCCAACCACATTCCACCCTGAAAGGTGCCACCTTTGAACACAAGGTCATACATGACACCAAGGGTTCCATCCTTCCTGTATTTGATGACAATTATGTCACCTGCATTCAGTCTTGTGTATTTTGGTTGGTGCAGGGTTGTTTGTGTTCCATCATATACCTGAACCATCCCGATTCCGGTTTTCTTCCAAGGTTGGGTTCCCCGGTATGACCTTTCATAAATGTCCACAATGGTTCCACTTGGCAACCATCTTTGTTCAGCTTCAGCAATGTTAAGTTGATTCTGCTTGTGGTGCCATATTGAGTTGACATTTTTCAGTGCTGAAAGTTCATCCCTGTATTTGTCATGAAGTTCTTGGGTGATTTTCCTTCTTACTGCTTCAGCTTGGATGATGAGAGGTTCATATTCCTTCTCAATCCTTTTATCCTTTTCATCCCTTATCTTGTTTTCAAGGTCATGGATTGCAATGTATGATTCAGAAATTTTATCAGATAATTCTTGCTTATTCATTTTAATTTTTAATTTTATTGATTATGTTTTAGGTTTTCTTCCCACTTGAATATTAAACAACGTGAACACCTGCTTATTCATAAGCGGGTTTTTTATCGGTAAAAGGTGAGCCAACTCAATATTGGGCCAACTCTCCTTGCAATCCTTTTTGCTTGTGCTAAATTATAAGCATCAATGGATGAGATTTTAATTTCTTCCCACTGTTTGTTCTTCTCATTGATAACAGTGAAAATCCAATGTTTTACTTCCTTCCTGCTTGGCATGGTTTAATGGATAAAGGTTAATTAATAAGGCAACTGCTCCTGCATGTAATCGGCAAGGGTTGGTGAAAAAAGGTCACGTTCTTCATTCTTAATCCTGTCCACTTCTTTTGTGATTCTCTCATAATCACCACCAAGCAAGAAGGTGTCACTTGCACTTGCACCTTCAGTGTATGCCATTTCAATCTTTTGGATTCTCACCACACATTCACCACGCAAATCACTCAATTCCTTAAACCTTTTCTTTTCATGTGCTCCAACCAAATTCTGTTGCAGCAATGAAAATTCATCTTTTACTTCTTTGCTGAAGATTGTGTCAGTGTAATAAGTTATGATTGCAACCCTGTCAATCAAATCAATTAAGTGCCTTTCCATTTATGAGAATTTTTATTTTTTCAAAAATATGTTTCCTTGTGATTCCGTCCAAATTTTTATTGTCAAAAACTTCTTGCAAGCATCTTCTTCCTTGCATCAGAAAAGTCAATGAATTTTTGCAGCATTTCCATCATTGCTTCTGCTTCATCCCTGTCAATTTCAATTTCCTGCATCCTGAAGTGTTGGCATTTGATTGGGAGTGAAACAGTGTGTGAATCATAACTGAAATTCCTTGGATGCATGGTTGCTTCTGCTGTCTTCAAAAGTGTTTTGCCGTATCTGATTTTCATGATAATTATTGGATAAAAGTTAAAAGAAACCAACCCATGTTTCAGGGTTGGTTGTGGTGTGAGGTTTAGTTGGCACCTGCCATGTCAACAACAAGGTTGAAAAGTTTGGTGTCAATCCTTTGTTGGTCAACAAATGACCTTTTCATTTTATTGTGAAGAATTTCATTGAAAGCATTGTACCCAAGCCACATGTTTGGCTGCATGTCCAATGCTCTTGCTTCATTGTTGATAATGTCCAACACATACCTTGCATTTGCACTTGGTTCAGGGTTCTTCTCTGATGCTTCATACATGAACAGTTCAGATTCCTTGCAAACCATTTTCACAAAATCATTCATGTCAGTGACAGTTGATTCAGCAAGCACATTGAACTTCCGGTGCAGGGAATAAAATTCATTGTCCATGAATTTCTTCACCATTTCATCAATTTTGGGAAGAACAACTTGTGTGACAGTGCTTTTGTGCCTTACTGAAAACCCTGCTTTGGTTTGGGCAATTGTCAGACCATTGGTGCAAATCTTCCTGAAGAAACCAAACCTTCCTGAAGTTGGGCCACCATCATAAGAATTGGTGTATCTCAACATTGGCTGAATCTTATCTTCAGTTCCTTTGATTTTGATTTCCCAATTTTCATCATCAAGGATATAATCAACAGCAAATGAAGCATTGTTCCGGTTGATTGACCTTGTGACATAATTCATGTCAGCTTCAATCATTGCTTCTTCAACCTTAAGGAAAAGGTCTTCATTTTTGAGCAGACCATAAGTGCCTGAAACCACATTCACAATTTTTCCTTCAGAAACAATTGCCTGATTGAACCTTGAAGTGGTTGGGATTCCGGTTAACTGCTGAAGGTTAACCATTTCGACATTTACAAACACATTGTCATTCTGAAGACTGTTGTTGGCATTGAAACTCTGAACTTCATTTAAACTTTTCATGATGAGAATTTTTGTGACAGACTTGATTTTTTTGCTGTCTTGTGAGATACAAAGATAAGTGGGTTTTCTTACTGTCCAAATTTATTTTGACTTTTTTTTGAAAAAGTTTTTTCAGTGCCTTCCAACTTTATAATCCTGATAAATCCTTATGTCATCAGGGTTGGAAGATTTGTAAAAGGCATGACCAACAAACACCTTCTTCCCTTCCCATTTACTGAAGTCAATGTCACTGAAGAATGTTCTTATGTCCTGTCCAATCTTTTCATGATTCAACTTCCTGTTGTGTGCCATTGCAATCCTGCTCAACACATGCCACCTTAATCTTCTGTCCCATTCTGCATGGTCATAACCAAGGTCAATCAGGGTTTGCCTTGCATACATATCACATTCAAATTCCCTTTTGAACCTTGCACCTGTATTCTTCCCGATAATGTGAAATATTTCATGCAAGCACACTGCAAACCTGTCAATGTTGGTTGGTCTTGGAATCTTCACCCACCTTTCTTTTTTGTGTGCTCTTCCACATGCTGTTGTGGAATAACCTTTAACTGTTATCTTATGTTTTTTCAGCAGCTTATTCACATGCTCTTCTGCATGCTTTTTGTCAAACTTTTTCATTGTGAGAATTTTTAAAGTGATTTTTGGTAAATTGTTTTTGCAACCTGCAATGCAGTGTGGCGAAGAGCATATGCAGATTTTAAATAAGGTTCATGTTTTTTGACCTTTGCTTTTGCTCTTATCCAAATGTCACCTGTCATGAATTGCAATTGACAAGTCACCTGATATTGGAATTGCCCAAAAGCAATAATCTCTTCTTTGGTTTCAGGTTCAGGTTTTTGGGTTGACAGTTCATACTTGAATGCACCAACATAATTTGTGACTGTCTGCAATTCATTGTTCATTCTTACAGTGGTGTCCTGAACTAATCCATTTGCCATCCTTAAGGATAATTCAACAATGTCATCCATTTCTTCAGTTGTCATTCCCTTCTGCTGAAGATGACTGATAAGGGAATACTTTGCTTCATTGAAATTTGTGAGAAACATGGTGAGAATTTTTATTTGGTTATGAGAGATTTTAAGGTGTCCCAAGTTGCTTGGGACACCTTCATTGATTATTGGTTGTTGAGTTCTTGTAATTTGGCAACAATCATCCCTTGTGTTGTCATGAATGGCATGTCAAGTCCTGCAACCAATGTCTTGTAATTACTATTTTTTAAATATGAAACATGCCTTTCACACAATACACTGTCACCTGCTTTAAGGGTGATTTGCTTCACCAAATAATGCCATTTATTATCCTGTCCAAAATAAAATGTTCCGTAATTGTAAGAAGTCCTTTTCATGTGAAATTTTTTTTGATTTGTTTCCACAAAGATAAGGGTTGCTTCCAATACTGTCCAAATCTTTTTTGACATTATGTTTGCAACAAATGTTCAAAAAACAAAAACCCAAGATTTGACCTTGGAAGATGAATGTTTTTTGCTTCTTCTGCACTGCTTCTTCATACAGCTTTTTCAGTTCATTGAATCCGTTTTCATCAATGGTGATTCCAAACATTTAATCCTTTGGTGTTTTGATGAAGACAATGGAATGGTCAGTGTTGGTGTCAAATATGCCATATTTGAATCTATTATTCAACCACTGCTTCAATTCATGGTTCAGTGGTGCATAAAATCTTAAGCAGGTGTTTGGTTCCACCTCTGAAACTTCAGTGATAAGGTTTAAGAATCCTGCTGATTTAAGTTCAGCATTCAGACCTTTTTTCATTTGTGCATGTGTCATGATATGAGAATTTTTATTTGGTTGTAAGGTGATAAAATCTGCCATTTACAATTTTTGTGAATGCAATTGCAACATCATGGTTCATGAACTTTTTTTCAATTGTTCTTCCATTTATCGTGTATGACACCATGTACTTCATTGGAACTTTTTCTTTTTGATTCTTCATTGTGAGAGGTTTTATTGAGTTGCAGTTACCCATTAAGCAACTGCAACTTTTGGTGATTTATTAAAAAGTTTTGCGTCCAACAATTACTTTGTCTGCTCTTCTCACAATTCTCCATTCATTTTTGACTTCATTGAAATAAACATATAAGTCATCAGTGTTGAGATTGTGATTAACTGCATACTGCAACATTGCAGTGTTCATGATGAATGCTTGGTCAGATTTTGAAAGTTTCCTTGCCATTGTGAGAATTTTTGATTTGTGAACCACAAAGATAATGGGAATCAAAATTACTGTCCAAATTTATTTTGACAGAATCTTTGCAACAACTGTTCAATTATATAATTCAATCAAAAAATAATAATCACCATTATCCCTGTCAGGTGTCAGGTGGTGCTTCTCCTTCCATGCTTGCATCAAGTACCACCTTTCATCCCTTGATTGGAACCTTTGGGATTCAAGCAGCTTATCCAAACAATAAAGTTCAACCCTGCCAACCATGTCTTCATTCCTTATGGTTTCATCATCATTCACAATGGCTTTTTAATGGCTGCTCTTCTTATACTTTGGCAAATTTTACATTGCCTTCTTCCATCACACCTGAATGTGGTTGTTGTTTCATTTTGCGGGTGACCTCTCTTGCAAATTTTTGTCACATGAGCAACAAAATGTTCATTCTTACCACGCAATAAATTTTCCAATTGTGTGACAGCTTCCAAATGTTCAGGATTAACACATGCTCTGTTCCTGCACTTATGGTCAATCACCAAACCACTTGGAATTTCACCAAATGTCATCATGTATGAAAATCTGTGTGCATAAACATTCTTCCTGTTTTCATCAGAAAAAACACCATAACCATCAGGTTTGATTGCTCCTGTATATAACCAACAACCATTTGGTTGTTTATTTATTTTTTTATTAAATCTTTCACTTGCATTAAGACGGTGACAACCACAATCAATTTTTCTGCCAGCATTTAACCAACTACCATCAACAGTGATAATATTTCCGCAATCACATAAACAATCCCATTTGGCTGTTCTGTTTTTACTGTATTCACTGCTTTGCTTAATAACGGTTAAATAACCAAACTTTTTATTTATTAGACTTTTAACCATTTATTTGATTTAATTCATGTTTTACTCTGAATCTTTCAGGTGCTTTTTTCATTTAAATTTTATTTATTCAGGAATTTTATAATGCTCCATCAATAAGACCATTCCAGACAATGCAACAATTGCAACAATGGCAATGACTGCAACCAACCATTCCAATGCTCTCATCTTTCTTTGAAGTTCTTCAATATCTTCTTTCATAATTTTATATCCATGTTTCAATAATAACAGGGTCTTCATTGCCCAAACCATGAATGCAGAATTTACCTTTGGGAATGGTCTTTCTTGCTTCTTCCCAAGTGTCAACAACTGCATGTGGTTCCTTATCTGGAATCTCATTCACCCACCTTCTCACAACATAATTTTTTGGGTAATCACTTGGTTGTTTATATATCACATACATTATCATGCTGCAAAAATTAAGATTGCGCCAAATATCAGGAACACAAGGAACAGGACAAAAGCAGCAATGATTGAAAAAAAATTATCCCTGTTCATTTCTTCTCATTTAATTTTAAGATATTCCTCACCTCATTTGCAGCATCAAGGACTTCATCATCAAGTTCATCAAAAATGATTGCATCAGTTATCTTTGCGGCAAGCAATCCATGATACAATTCAGCAGAATAATTCACCATCAGGTTTGTGGTTGCACCATCCAACATTGGAACATTCTTGGTGCCAATGGTGCCAATTATCTCTTCATGTGGTTCAACACCCTCTTCCACAATGTATTTGATTGCCTGTTCTGAAATGAAGTTCTTCATTGTCTCATGAAACTCTTCACCAAAAATTTCAATGAACTGATTTTGATTTATTCTTGTGCTCATACTTTAAATTTCAATTATTTTTATTCCAAATTTTTCCAGCATCAACTTCCTTTTCAGCACATACAGTTGCGTCTTAAAACCTTTTGTATCTTCCACAACCAATTCATCCTTCCGGTTCCTGTATTGGAAGTCTGCCTTGTATATACATTCACGTTCAGTCTCATTCCTTTCCACAAGCACATAAGGAACTTGCAACCTCAAATCATGAATCTTGCCATTCTTCTCCATGACAAGAAGTTCCACATATCTTCTTGCTTCCTTCTTGCTGTCAAATCTTTTTCCATCAACAATGACCTTGATATTGCTGAATTTGCTCTTGTTCTTTTTCCTTTCCAGCTTTTCAGGATTTATGAAGAAGTCCTTAATATAACCACCTTCCTTCAGCTTTTCAAGTGATTCAATATTTAAGATTGACCTTCTTTTCATTTAAGAGTTACTTATTATTTAACTGCCAGTTTTTTAATAAGGTCATTTATTTTTTGGTTCAGGGTTCTTCCATGCTTCTCCTTTGCTTGGTTGTATGCATATTCATCAACCCTGAAGGATTTTGACACAAGTGGAAATTCAACTGCTTTCCTTCCTGCTCCTTCCCTTGCACCTCCATGAGTTGATTTCTTGATTTTTGCCATAATTTAAAAGTAATAAGATATTTTTTGAAATGAAATACTTTTTTCAATATAAAAAAACCGGAAAGTTTCCGGTTAATCAATTGGTTTGAAATGTCCATCTTTTAAGCAGATAAGGAATGATTCAATATTCATTTGCTTGACTTCCTTTGCACCTGAATAAACCAAACTCCCATCTTCCCTTTTTGGTGCAGTGAAAAAAACTGCTTTCTTGTTTTGCTTAACGATTGTCACCAAATATTGCTTATTGTCCCATGCAGTCAGTGAAAATTTCTGTCCAGTGTAATTGATTGAGGTTTCCATTGTGAGAATTTTTAAATTTGAGATTCAAAGATAAAAGGTTTTTTGATTCCGCAATACTTTAATCAATATTTTTTTAAAATAAAAAAAACCGGAAGGTTCCGGTTCTTATGCAGGTGTGATTTTACACCTGCCACCCAAAAAGGTATATTTCACACCAAGATATTCTGAATGGTTCTTCACTGTCCCTTCAATGGTAATCCTTGCACCCTTCTCAATTCCATCAGGCAACTTTCCACTTCTTGTGACAGTGTTCCCATTGTCATCCTTTACCCTGATTTTATGGATAACCTCATCACTGTAATAATTCCCTGTTGTTGCAATGGAAATGACTTCACCTTCCACTTTTACTTTTTGGCCAACTTCACCGATATAAGAAGAACCTTTTTCACGATTTATTTCAGTCACCTTTGCTGCTGCTTCTTGGCGAATTTCAGACAACCTTTCAATCAGTCCCTTGTTCTTTCCATTGTAATTATTGGACAACCACAACACATAAGAAGGATTGACTTCCATCACATCATTGATACTTTGACCTTCATATTTTCCAAATGGAAGGTAATTGGGTTTTGACTTTTCCTTCTTCAACCTTTGTGAATCAAAATCAACAATCACAACATTCTTCCCTGCAATCCTTCTTGCTTTGATTGCTGCTTCCATCAAATCATCTGCAAGGATGCAACAAAATCTGAATGGGTCAACATATGCTGATGCACACTTCAGGTTAAAACGATATAAAACAAACCTTACATCTTTGCTGTTGTCAGACTGTCCCAAGGTTAAATAAAATTCACATATCCTGTTTGTGTCCATGATGACACCTTCTTCCAGAAATGATTCAACTTCTGAAATCTGCTCTTCAGTGTAATTTTTAATTGTCCTTTCCATTGTGAGAATTTTTATTGGTTGATTAAAGTGATTCCAGTGATTGAATAAGTTTTACAAATTCAGACCATGAACATTTCACAAATGTCCACTCATAACCATTGTATGAATATTGGTAAGTTCCCGGTTTATCTTTTGCAATTGCAATTCCTTTCATTGATGCAAGTTTGAGAAGTTCTGCTGTTTTCATGTTTTTCAGTTGTGAGACACAAAGATAAGGTCATTAAATTAATGACCAAATCTTTTTTGACATTTTATTTTGATATGTCATATGCATTTGGATAGCGTTTATTTATTTTATCATCTGCTTGACTTTCATCTTTTGCCTTAACAATCACTCTTCTTGTTTTAAGGTCACCATATTTTGTCCAGACAGCAACAGTGAAATAAAAATCATTCAGTGTGCTTTTTTTTGTCTTTTGCTTTTTGAATGCTTCCAGTGATGAAGACAAGTCTGAATTTAAACCATTTGTAAGGCAATAATCAAGGTAACTTTTCATTTCTTTTTGTTTTGTTGCACAAAGATATGTGCTGATTTGATATTGCAACACTTTTTTCAAGATTTATTTTTGCAGCATATGTTGCAAAAAAAAGTGGCAACATAAAAATGTCACCACTTAACAAAAAACCATGAAACAAATTAATTTGGTTTTTGAATCGGCAAACAGGTGACTTCATATTCAGCATTAATTTCATCCCTCATTTCTTTAAGCAAATTCACCTCATGTTCCATATGAACAATCAGTGAATCAACAGTGCTCACCAAAACAGACATATCACCCTTTTGACGGTATCTTATCATGTTTCCACTTGTCTTCATGATTGCTGAACCTTTAAGAATGTTTCCTTCTTCAGAGACTTGCAATTCAGGTGAAACTTCCACCTCCTGCTTCTCCACATGCACCATGAATCCAACAAAAGTGATTCCTGCTTCTGCTGCAATATCAACAACTTTCTTTGCCACCTCATCAAGTTCTTCCTGCTTATTCATTTGTGATTTCCGTTTCTTAGTTTAGTTAATCGGATTTTCAGTTGGTTAATTTCATCTTCAATGGGAGCAATATGCTTTAAATGCTTTTTGCCCCACTTTTGCTGCAGGTGGGCCACCTGCATTTCAATACTTTCAATTTCAATTTCTTTTTTCTTTGCCATTGTCATTTGACTTTTACTTATTGTTTAAAAAAATTTTATTGGTTTATGCAGACACAACCTTCAATGGTCTGATTGGAAGATTATGCATGAACTCCTTCAAATGGTCAACCCTCACAACTCCTGATTCATCCAACCATTCAGTCAATCCATATTTTTCTTTATACATGATAATAAACCTTCCTCTTGGATTGTTTGCAGCTTGGCAATGATTGTTCAGGTTATTGAATGCAGCAGCTTTTGCATTGTGGAATCCTGTTTTTGTTTTTGTTGCAGCTTCTTGGATTGTTTCATCCTTTGCCATTCCAGCCCAAAGTTCATCCCAAGATAAAAAGCGGTTTTCTTTTTCCAAGATTCTTCTTTGACCATCCAACCAACCAATCTTTTTGGGTGACTGCTTTCCTTCTTTTTTTGTTCCAAGTTTCACACCTTTCAAAATCTTTGTCACTGAATCTTTTTCTTTGAAATGAGCAATGACATTGACAATTTGTTCAGCTTCTTTGATTTCATCTTTCAGTGCATCCATCTGTGCTTGCACTGAATCAAAATCCCTTTTCACCGATTCATAAAAGTTTCTTTTTTCATTGTATTCAGGCATTAACTTTTCAACCTGCACTGCAAGTTCTGCAATGCTTCTTCCCTCTCCTTTTAAAACTTTGATGATTCTTTGTTGCATGGATTCATTGAGGTTCATAACATAAGTGTCTTGATTCATGGTGTTTTAAATTTTATTGGTTTTTAAATTCTGGACAATATTGGAAGATAAAATTCAGACTGCCAAATTTTTTTGGACATTTTTTAAAATGGGTTGGTGTCACGTTCTTCTTCATCATCATCAGTGTCATTGTCATACCAATCAATTGCAGGTGAAATTTTTGGAACTGGAAGTGCAGGAACAGGATTCAGTGGAATCACTGGAATCATGAATGAAGTATCTTCATAAAACAGCATTTGTTCAGGTTTGAATAAAATCTTCAATTCTCCAATTGAACCATTCCTGTTCTTCTCAATAAGTAAAAGTGTTTCATAAGGCCCAAAATCACCTTGTTTTTTTAATTCAGCTTCAAGTAATAAATTCCGGTGCAGCATCATCACCACATCAGCATCTTGTTCAATTGCTCCTGATTCCCTTAAGTTGTGCATCCTTGGGATTTTATCATTGGTTGCTTCACTTCCCCTGTTTAATTGTGCCAACAGGATGACAGGGATTTGCAAATCCATTGCAAGGGTTTTGCATGCCCAACTCATTTTTGCAACTTCCCTTTCCCTTGTGGTTCCTTTCACTGAATCAGGGTCAATCAATTGCAGGTAATCAATGAAGAGAATATCCAAACCATATTTCTTTTTCAGCTTGTGTGCCTTTGCTTTAAGGGTTGAGATATTGATTCCTGTTTGGTCTGAAAAGTAAATTTTTAATTTTGTCATCTTTGACATTTTCCATGTCAATTCCTGATATTGGTCTTCATTCAACCTGTTCCTCCAAATTCGCCAAAATTCAAAACCACTGTCCATGCTTAACAATCTTCCTGCAACTTGCTTGTTTGGCATTTCCAGTGTGATGACACCAACACACTTGTCATCCTTTGCTGCTGCAAGCACCATTGCTTCAGCAAATGCAGATTTACCAATGGAAGGTCTTGCACCAATAACAATCAATTGTGTTGGCTGGAATCCATGAATCATATCATTGACATTCCTGAAACCTGTTGTGATACCAATAACGTCTTTCCCTCTCACCATGTCCATATGTGGAACCAATTTTTTGGTGAACACTTCTTCCAGTGTTTCCCAATCATCATCAGCTTTCACTTCAAATATTTCTGCAATCATTTTTTTTGCAAACAATGCACCCTCAACAGGGTCATCAAAAGCACCTGCTTCCATTTGCATCTTCAGCAACATTCTTCTTCCTGCAAACTGTCTCAAATAAAAGCACCATGTTTCAATGTGTGCAGAACTCACAACAGCATTGGTTGTCATGGTTGCATAATACCTCATATCAATGGTGCTGATTTTTTTCCATTCTTCTTCATCAGCAGTGATTGTGACTGTCAGTAAATCAATTTGGATGCTGTTGTCCCACATGAAAAAAATATGCTTTATTAAAAAAGCATTCTTGTCATCATAAAAGTGAAGAGGTTTGATTAATCCAAAAATCCTTGCAACTGCATCAGCTTCCAGCAGACAAGCACCAATGATTCCCATTTCAAGTTCCACATCATAATGCTTTCCTTTTTCGTAATTCATTGATATTAAATTTTAGGGCAAAAGTTACTTATTACACTGCACTTTTTGTTGTGCAATGTTTATCCTTTCTCTTCCATATTAAATGCCTTTTTTAGCTTCATGGCTGGCATGCAGAATCCAAATGAAATTTTATCGGTTATTGGTTGGATATTGGCTGCATGCCACCCAATTTTTGCAGCATCATGCAATTTTCATTTTTTCTGCTGCTGCTGCTGCAAGTTCCCTTTCAACCATTCTCATCCTTTCAAAATAAGCAGCAGTTGCAATATCAACATTCCCAACAAAAACTGTTTCCGGTCTTGCCTGTTCAGGTTTCTTCAGTGGAACATGCTTCTGTTGCTTCAGCCAATTGTGGAAATGGTTGAGCACATCATTCAGGGATTGATAAAAATTGCACCCATTGAACTTTTCCAGCTTGAAGAGTTCATAATAATTCAACACCTCTTCAGGTGTCAGCAGCACCATCCTTGCCCTTTTGTAAATTTCCCTTGCCTTGTCAATCATTGCAGGTGTCAGGGTGCATTTGTTCCCTTCAGATACAGGGAAGTTGTTTGCAGGTTTGGAAGGTTTTATTGGTTCTTTTGGTTTTTCCGGTTGTTGTTGGGTTTGTTCTTTTTCGGTGGGTTTTTCCGGTTCAGCAGGAATTTCCAGAATCGGTTCAGGTTTTTGGAAGAGTTCTGTTTTTTCATTTTTTGAATTTTTAAAATTCTGTTTCAAAAGTTCAAGTGATTTTTCTTCCAGCTTTTTTAATTTTTTCTTTAACTCTTCATTTTCTTTTTTTAACTGTTCGGTTTCCTTTGCTCTTAAATCTTCAACACTGTTTTCTGTATTCTGTATTTCTGTATTTGTATTTAATTCTTTCTTATTAAGAGTATTATTTAAATACAATGTATTTACCCCCCACTTTGAACCCACCTTTGAAGTCTGTTGATTATCAACATTTTGTGCTTCACCCAAAACAGTCTGAAACGACTTGAAACATTCTGAAACATTTTCAGGCATTTTTAACTCATCAACAGTGTCCATTTTTTTATTGTCCAATCCTTCAGTAATCCCATATTTTTTATGGATATTATTAATGGATGCATTCACATGATTGTTGAGATTTTTTATGCTTCCATACTGAAAAGAACAGAAGTCAACAATATACCACAACCCATCCTTTATGACTTTTATTCGCTCCTTACCTGCATTAAAAAAAGCCAATGCCTTATCAGCAAGAACCCTTGCATGATGCTTGAAATTGAAGTCCTTGGTGTTCACCCTGAACAGTCCCGCATGGTCACACTTGGAAAATAAATGCACCCAAAAATGTTGATAACTCAATGGCATTGCCATGTACCAATCTTCTTGGTCAAGATTGGTGTCAATGAATCTTTTTGACATATGATAAAATTGAAAAGGTTTAAAAATAGTCGGGCAAGTATTCTGAAACATTCAAAATCAACCATGTATGCTGATTTATCACCTTAACACGATTCTTCCCGGCATTAAAAAAGGTCAGTGCTTTTTCAGCAGTGACCAATGAATCTCTTGTTGAAATACTTCTTAAATTATAATCCATAATCCTTGCTTGCACATTGTTCAATATCCCTTCATTTGGAACATTCAGTGCAACAACTTCAAGCCAAAGGATTTGATATTCAAGTGGCATTGACTTATACCAATCCTGATTTGTTAACCCTGATAAACAAACTGCTAAAAATCTACTATCTTTATCCATGATAATTTGTTTTTATTTGACATGATGATTCATTATTGACATGGTGATTCATTTTTTACTCCCGGTTGAAATTAAAAATCCCTGCATCTTGGTTCATGCAGGGATTTTTTTATCTCATGGTGGACGGTTGATTATTATTTGATGAGTTGTTGACCTCATGCCTTTCTTTTTTTAAAGTTGGACGGCTAAATTAAGCACCTTTCCCCTGAAAATAATTGGTTATTTTCAACTCTTCCTTAAGGGTTGAAATCACTGTCCTTGTTGCATCCAACTGATGAGTGCAACCACTGTTCAGTCTGTCAAGACGGTCAACCAAATATGCATTTTCCCTGCATATGGATTCAATGAATTTGTTCAGGGTTGAGGGTGACAGTTCAGCATATTTTGCTTTCGCCAGCATCACACTTGCTTCAGTGGTTTCCCTCAAATAATACTTGGAATCTGCCAATGCTTTTCCGGTGGTGGCAAGATACCCTTCCAGATACCTTAAACGGTCAATGCAAGCAGCAATGTTGTCTGTTTCATAATGTGCTTCCAGATAAGATTGCACTTCATCAATCAGCTTGTAAATGGCTTCAATGGTGGCAACATTCTTTGGTTTCATGGAATGGATTTGATGAGTTCAGAAACAGCCAATTTGACCTTGTGATATTCAGCAGAAAAATCCTTCCAATCCTGTCTTGCTTTTTCTTCTTCATCTGTTGTGTTGTCACCATAACCAACATTCAAAAAATTGCTCTCAATAATGATTGACCTTTCCCTTAAGTGTATGTCATACAGTAATTTTTTTGTATTATAAACCTGCCTGTCAATTGCATCAGGACTTGCTTTCACCATCAGTGGCCCAATCCCAACAATCTCTGATTCCTTAATAATGTGTCCTTGAATTTCCATTGTTTATTGATTAAATCTTATTTAAAAAGCAGGTGTGGAAACACCCGCAATTAATATTCAGCAAAACAAATTTTTACCACCTGCCCCACCTGCTCCTTTTATCTTCCCTCACCATTGCAACTGTTGTGTCCTTCCTCCATGATGACATGAATGCATTTTGATTCTTCCGGTTCAGGTTGTATTTGAAATTCTTGTGCAGCTTCTTCATCTGCTCATAATTCCTTGCACTCACATCATACCAAATGTCAAAATAAATTGTATCAAACAATTCACCCTTATTTGGTTTCCATTCCAGCACATCACCCTGAACAATCTTCACCCTTTTGTCATGTGCAAATTTTGGTGCAACAAGGTCAATCACATCACTGCTTATTTCCATCACCACCACTTCCTTCACATTTTTCTTCTTCAGGATATTGTGAACAATCAAACCAATTCCCAACCCTGCAATGAACACCCTTCCATTTGCATGCTCCACAAAATCAAAATTGGTTCTCTTCTCCATTGGTGTATCACTCATGAAAACTTCACCATCAATTTCCAGCTTCACATAATTCCCTGCTTCAATCCTTTCAACCATTGAACCTGTCCTGATTGCTGAATGAAAATTGTATCTTCTTGCAGCTTCTTCACCAACAGTGAATTTTTTTATCACTGCTGCACCCTTTTCTTCCTTTTCCTGATAAAGACTTGAAACACCTTCCATGATTATTATTTAAAAGTTACTTATTAACAATCCAATGATAATGCTCATTTAATAAAACACATACACCATAAAGTGAAGCAAGTGCAATCATTGAGACAATGCCAACAACCCATTCCAGAATGATAATTCTTTTTTCCATTCTTAAGACATAATCAGCAATCAATTCAGTTGAGAAACTTTTTTCAGCCATAAAAATTTTTTTAAAAAAAGGGAAGCATGCATTGAAATACTTCCTTCCCTGTCACAATTTCAACAATTCAAAAAACCATCAACTATAATTTTCACAAAGCATCCTGCAAATCATACCATTTAATGAAGACAATGATTGCATTCCACACTGCTTGTTTCCTGTTATTTGCTTTAATTGAATGATAAGGTATTTCAATCCTTTCATTCTGGAATCCCAACTGATTAAAAAAAGTTCCATCAAATTCCACTTCCCAAATTCCGGTTTTCCCATTGAATGATTCAATCCATGCAACTTGTGCATACCACCTTAATTCAATTTCAGTTTCATATTTCTTCAGTGTGCATATTTCATCAACAATGTGATATAATCCATCAAATGAATAAAACCTTTTTAAAGTGCTGAACATGGTAAGTCTTCCATCAGCATGCTTGTAAATTGAATTTTTCCTTCCAAAGAAAATGAACCTTCTTATTGCCCCAACTTCAGACCATCCCATAAATCCTGCCACAAGTTTTATTTCTTCATTGGTTGGCATATGGTGTCAAGTATTATTTTAAGTTCAGTTTTTAAAAATATCTTTCTGCTGATTGCAAGGAAGAATCCATCCAAATCAAACCCAATGGTTCCAAATACTTTCCCATCAACCCTTCTGAATAATATCTTACTGTTATTTAATCTCCATTGTGTAAACCAATAATCAACACCATCAATGACAAAACCATTTGCTTCCAAAAATTCATCAGTGATATATTCTTCCTGCTTCATCAAAAAGGTTGCTTGTTAAATTCAATCACTGTTCCACTTCTTGCAGCAGTGACAGTCTTTCCAGTAAGTTCAGATATTTCTTTTTGAAACCTCACCTCATCTGCATTGGTATTGCTTAAATGAATCAGAACAATATTATTGACAGCAGATAAATCATTCCTTAATAATAACTCCTTACAGGTTTTCAAATGCATGTGACTTCCATAAATCCGATTCCTCAAAAAATTTGGTGTGTTATTGTTGTCAATTATCTCTTCCTCAAAATTGCATTCAACAATAATATTGTTCAATCCTTTAAAGGTGTATTTGCTGTAAAAGGAATCAGTCAAAAATAAAACGGTTCCACATTCAGGATGCTTGATAAGGAACCCAAGTGGGTCAGGTGTGTCATGTTGGATGCTGAATGGCAACACCTCAAAATTCCCAATCTTTGCCACATTGCCACCTTTTAAACGGTTCAACCTGTGATAAGTGTCAATGCCCAATCTTTGTGCTTCCAATGCACTCATATACACATCAACACCTGCTGTCATCAAATTGGTTGCACTCCTGCAATGGTCTTGGTGTGAATGGGTGATGATGCAGCCAACCACTTTTGACAGGTTGAAACCAAGACCTTCCTTGATTTTTTTGATATGCACACCTGCTTCAACAATCAAGGTTCCATCTGATGCTTGAAGAAGATAACAATTTCCTGCACTGCTGCTTCCAAGGACTTTCAATTTCATTTTATGGTTTTTCCATATTTAAGATGCTGTTGATTGCTGCTTCAATTGTTTTATAAAATTTCTTATGGTTCCCATATACAAGAACCCTGATTTTTTTATTTTCCATCACAATTGTTGGACTTCCGTATCTGCTTAACACAAACCCTGTTTCATCCAATAATGTTTGCAACAATGCTTCTTCCTGAACTGTCAAAGTAAACCTTCCTGCTTTTGAATATTCCATTTGAAAATTTTAGATTGGACAATTGTCTTCAGGTTGTTGTTCATTGACTTCAGTGAATGCAATTTCTTCAGTGTTGGCATTCCCTCTAATCTCACCCTGAACTTTTTCTTCCACTGAATCACCTTCCATGTCCTGATTGAGTGCAGCAGACATTTCAATTGAGAGATACCCATAATGAGACAGCAGGTTCCTCAACACTGTCTTCAGTGCCATTGCATCAAATTCCTTTTGCCAAATCCCATTGTCACTGCCATATGTTTTTGAATACTTCTTTGCATGCCTTGTGATTTGTTCAACTGTCATGTATAAGGTTTTGCTGAACCCATTGAGTAATTCAATGTAAGCAAAAAAACCAACCACCTTGTCACTCTTCTTCTCACCATTCATATCAAATTCACCTGTCAATTTATCCTTCTTCTGAAACTCTCCTTCATACACCAAGTCAGCATTGATGAACCTGTATTGTCCTGTTCTCATGGCCAGTTGAATCAATCCTTTGTACCCAATCATCATTTGTGGTTTGTCCTTATATGGAATGATATAAGCAAAACCCAATGATTTATTAATGGCTAACTTTAAGACAGCAGCTTTCAGTGCTTCATTTACAATGTCCAGTGGTTTGCACTTCTGAAGGTATGTGTCACCATTGAACAATTCAATCATGCTTCCCATGAATGCAGGTGCAGTGTCTTGCAATACTTCTGAAAATCTTTTTTTGACAGCAGGTGCATCAATGATTGCAAGGAAATTTTCTTTTGGTGTCCTTGTTGACACCTGATTGTTTTGTTGCTGAATATCGTTTGCCATGATAAAAAATTTTATTGTCCAAATATAATATGATTAAGAATTTACAACCCTCATTTTTTTATCTGCATCACTCACATAAAGATTGATGATTTGAGATTGTGATTCAGGAATCCACACTGTTGATTCCCTGTTGTCAAGGAAGATTGGTGCATGTATTGAATAAAAGTTACTTAATGTATTTATAATGTCCACACCTGCAAGAATCTTTGCAGCAGTGTTCAGTGTTGGATAAGGGACACCATCATATTCACACACACATGCTTCCACATAAGCACCATTCACCTGTCTGTCAAATAATCTGAATCTCACATGCTTGAATAATTTATTCACCCTTGCTTCAAGAATGTTCATTTTTGCTTTCATAAATTCTTCCACCTGAAATTCAACATTCTCAATGTCAGCAATCTCTTGTGCCGTCTGCCTTTCTTCACCTTGCAGTTCCTTGATTCTTGCATCAGCATCTTCCACCACTTTCTTCATTGCCAGTGCTTTTTGCAGGTTGGCAATCTCACTTCTTAAGTTCATTCTCTCAACTTCATAAACATGATTATCTGTTCCATTATCTCCAACCTTCCCACCTTCCAGTTCCTTCTTCAGTCTTGCAATGTCTTCTTCAAGGTTAAGAGCATCACCATTCAAATGCAATAATGCTTCAACCTTTAAATCAGTTTCTTCAGGTGAAAATGCTGCACTTGCTTTCCTTAATTCAATCAGCTTCATCTTCAGTGAATCAAGCAGGATTGTCAAATGCTCCATTTCAATTGAACGGTCAACACCCATTTCTTTAATGCTTTTTTCCCTGTCAGCATTTTCAGCTTTCAACCTGTTGGATTCCTCCACCAAATTATTCAAGTGCTGTTGCTTGTTTTCATTGAAACTTTTCAACAGATTTTCTTTCTTGCTTGCAACATCACCTTCAGGAAGTGATTGGTGACAAGTCGGGCAAACAGCAGCATTATCATCAAACTGAAACTTCCAAGCATTGATTTTCTTCCAGCTTTCACGCAATCCATTAATTTTTTCAAGGTTCTCTTCAATCTTCTTTTTATATCCATCAATATAATTTTTGCTTCCCAATGCTTCATTCTGAAGGTTGTTGAATTTTGCCTGAACATTTTGAATCTCAATTTCTGTTGCATGCTTGTCAACATCAATTTTATTTTGCCTTGACAATATTTCATTCCTTGCTTTCACCTTTATCCCTTCAAGGTCAAATTCCATTGAATTTAATTTCCTTGATTTTGTCACATACACCTGATTTGCCACATTGACCTTTTGTGCAGCATCTTCAAGCATTTGGTTTATATCACCAATCCTTCTTTCCTTGGTTGCAATCTCTTCTTCCAGTTCTTGCCAATTAAAAGTTTCAGGACGGTTCCTTCTTACTTCATCAATCCTTGGTTGATAACCTGCAATCTTCTTCTTCAGCAATGCTTTCTTTGCAGCAAGTTCCTTTTTATATTCTTCCAGTGTCTTACCTGCATTCATCACCATCAGCAAATTGGTGAAGTCTTCTGCATGGTCATGATGCAATGATTGAATCACCTGCTCATTGGTAATGTTGCCAGCAATCCGCAAAAGATGCTGTCTTTGCTTTTCCCAATGCAGGGAATTAAAATAAGTGGCACTTGTCAGCAGCTTAATCAAATCAGGTGGAATAATCTCACTCACCTTGGCATTGTATTCTGTTGCAGATACAGGAACATCATTGAAGTAATATTCAGTTGTGTGACCTTTGAAAATCTGTTCCTTCTGTCCTCTCTCCCTTACCCACTTTTCAATGAATACCCTTTTCAATTTTACCTCATTACCATCAACCTGCAAAATCCCGGTCACTTCATGTGGCAATTTATTCAGTTCCTTCAGCTTGGTGTTCTTGATTTGAAAGTCATCCCTTTCAAATTCATCCTTACCTGTCAGCAACCAAGTGAATGCACTGTTAAGGGTTGATTTACCTGTTTCATTGGCACCATAAACATTTGTGTTATTGGTTAAATTGAATTGAAAATGTCTTATTCCCTTAAAATTACTTAATTCAAGGTTGAGAAGTTTTATATATTTCATATGACCAAATTATTAATGACATTTTTTGAAGAGAAAAAAAGGGAAGTTAGTTAAAACCAACTTCCGTCTTTGAGATATTCATTCTGAACCCAAAGGAAAAGCGTTGAAGGAAGTGGAATTGAACCACACTAATCTTATTAATTAAGTGTTACCTGTTAACACCTTCCTTCAATAAAATAAATCACCACCAACTTCCAGTTCATTGTTAACAGTTTGATTAAAACTTTTAAGGTTGTCAGTGGTGATTTTTACAGCCTCACTTATTTATTAAATGCCCCAAATGCTGTAAGCGCATTTCTTTGTGTGAGAGGTGAGAGTTATGGATTAAGAACCTTTTTGGTAAGGTGGTGTTGGTGGTGGTGGTTGATTTGGTTGTGTTTGTGATTGGGTTCCTTTATCCTGTTGAGGTGGTTGATTTGCATAATTTGGATTTTCATTGTTCTCCTTCTGAATCCGCTTAATATCTTCTTCAGTTGGTTGGCCAGTTCTTTTTGCATCTTCTTCAGCCCACCTTTTTTCAGTTTCATCCCTTGTTTCATTTGGTGCTTTGCGTCCTAAATCCACACCTTCTTTTTGTTCACGTTCTTTTTGCTCCTGCTGCTGCTTCCTGATTTGGTCTTCACTTTGATTACCAAATTGTTGTTCGTTTGCCATTGTAATCGTTTTAAATGGTTATAAAAAAAGTAACTGTTAAAAAATCATTCCCTGTTCAATGCTGCTTCATCTTCTTTTGAACCACCATTTTCAGTTGCATCAGTTCCAATTCCATAAGGTGCAGTTGCATCTGCATCAGTGTCAGACGCAATTTTTGAAAGTTCGGTGAGTTTCCTGCAAACTCCCTGAAATTCATTTTTCAAGTCCTCCACCTCTTCACTGTCAAGACCTCCTTCCAATCGGTCAGATAATCTTTCAATGTCCATTGCAGCTTCTTTCAAATCATTTGAAAATTGCTTCTGTACTTCTTCAATCGTTTTACTCATTTTTGTGAGATTTTATTTTGTGAGAAAATATAAATTAAAATGTTATTACATCAGGATATTTGTTCATCATTTCAGGTATGGATAATATTTCACCAAGATGCATCACCATCAGCCATTCAGCAAAAGTGAAGTTGACTTTATATTTTACCTGCAATGAAATGACAAAACGGTTGCTGATTTCATCAAATTTCCAGCATTCAACAGTGTCATAAAATGTGACCACAATATATTTCTTGATTGGTTCATCCAACATGAATTTGATGCAAAAATCATTTTTGGTTGCAGTGAAACCAAAATAATCCATTGAAGCAATAATTTGGTTGCTTAATTCCATTTCAGAAAAATATTAATCGTGTTCCACAATCATCATAATATCATCAACTCCCACTTCCAGTGCAATCACCTGAAGTGCATCAATTTTGGTTAACCTTCCATTGACCTTGTTGGTGTTGATATGTCGGTACAACATTGCATCACCAATTTCCAATGCTTCCCCAATCCTTCTTCTTGTGGGAACATTGTTGATTTTTTCAATCACTTCCTTGGTCAGCTTCATTTTCATCTTCACTTGTGCAGTTGTCATTGATTGGACAAACATATTGTATTCAAGATACTGCACAAATATTTATAAACAAAAAGGTAAAATTTAAGAAATTTTCAAAAAAAATGTCCCTTCAATAAAAATATTGAAAGGACATACCCTTATGTTTTCATTTTCCTGCATTTAATAAGTAAGAGTTACTTATTAAGCAAGAATGCCAAAATGATTCAATAACCATGCCAACACCACAATAATGACAAGGACATAAATAATGGTTTTGATATTTGCATCAATCGGTAAACGGTTGACCAAATACAGAATCAACCCAATAATAACAAGCACAAATAAAATGGTGAATAATGTTGAGAGCATGATATAAGGTTTTAAAAGGTTAATGAAACAGTTCTTAAATCAGTAATCCTTTGAATGTTGATGCAATCAATCACCACACCATTCCATGTCCTGATTGGTCTTCCACCACTTGCATCAATCCTTGTGAAGTTCCCATTGGTATTGCAAGTTGCTCCTTCATTCAATATTAAGTAAGTCTTATTTGTTGCATGGTTTGAGGTGAAAATATCCAATCCATTCCTGTTTGCAAAAGCATTGAAATTTGTGTTGATTGTATAAGTCAACCCTTCCTGCAATGTCACTGTTGATGCTGCAACACCCTGATTTAAAAATTGGTTTATAATCCATCCAAATGTTCCCGCAAAGGTTGCAGAAAATGTTGGTGTCATTACAATTGCATTTGCTGTCAACAATCCTGATAAAGTGATATTTGTTGTTGCTAAAATATTCAGGTTTCCACCCAATGTCCACCCATCTGCAAATGTTTTTGTACCTCCTGAAAGGTTGATGCTGTTCGGCCATGTTTTACCATTTGAAGTCAATGAACCTGTTGTTGCACCCATTGTGATTGCTGCTGTTCCTGTTATGGTGCAGCTTATTCCCAATCCAATTCCACCATTGATTGTCACCACTGCATTGTGTGCAATGGTTCCGGTAAAACCCGCCCTTACTGATAAATTCGCAATTGTAATGACGGCACTGATAATGCTGCTTCCATTTGCATTAACACCCACTCCATCCAATATGGCATTATCTGTTGTTGTGGGAACAGAAAAATTGTTAACACCTCCACTTGCATCACTCCAATTTGTCGGTGCTGTTGCAGCCCAGTTTGCACTGCTTCCACCGCCTACCCAATATCTGTCAGCCATAATTAAAAAGTTAATCCAACCATTTCATAATCTGTGAATGAGTTGACATTAAAACAATCAGTTACCACACCATTCCAAGTGTTTATTGTTCTGCTGAAAATTCCATAACCTGTTGCTTCAATGCTTGCATCAATTCTTGTGAAGTTTGCATTGGTATTGCAGGTTGCTTCAGGTGCTAAAAATAATTTAGCTTTTACGGTTCCACTGTTTGAAGCAATGGTAACTGCTGCACCTGTCCTTCCCTGATTTATGGTTAATGCTTCCCATACCTGATAATCCACACCTGCTTGCAAATTATATGTTTGGATTGTACCTGCTGCAAGTCCAATGAATTGATTGAAGTCCCACCTGTTGCCACCAATAAATTGAGCATTGATTGCTGCTGCAATGGTTAAAATATTTCCTCTCAATGGTGATGATAATGTCATTGCTGAAAATGCTGTCATGGTCACATTATTCCAAATTACTGTCCCTGAATTTATGGTGCAGCTTGATGCAATTTGTAACAATGAACCTGCTGTTGCTAATATTCCTGTTATGGTCAATATTGGATTATTGACAGCACCACCAAAAGTCACTGTTCCACTTGCCAGTGAATAACTCCCTGAAATGGTTGTTGTAAGTGATAATGGGTTGCTTCCAATCCATGAACCTGAACCCTGTAAATTTAAAGTAGTGGTTCCTGAAAATGTTCCACCACCTGATAATGTTAAACTGCCATTTACAAAAATGGTGTTACCATTTACAGTAAATCCATTTGTTAACTGTAAGGCACCAACTGTCCAATTATCTGCCAATGTTTTTGTTGTTGATGCAACTGTTAAGACCAAAGGATTTGGCCATGTTCGTCCATTTGAAGTCAAAGTGGATGCTGCATTAACAGTGATATTTCCTGCACCTGAAATGGAATAATTATTGTGTAAGGTCACACTTCCTGAAACAGTCAAGTTTCCTGTATGCACCATTGAACCTGTGAACCCTGCTGTAAATGTCAATGAAAGGATTGTGATATTTAATGAAATGGTGCTTGTGCCATTGGCATTTGCTCCAACTCCATTGAAAATGACTGCATCTGCAACTGTTGGAACTGTTGCACCTCCTGCACCACCACTTGTTGCAGACCAATTGCCAGCAGTCACCCAATTGTTATTTGCTCCACCTCCAACCCAATAACGGTCAGCCATATATTATAATCTAAATAAATATAATGTTAGTGTTACCCTTGTGACAACTGCTGCTGATACAGCAATAAATTCAAGTTTTGCATTAACAGGTAAACCATTGCTTCCTGTCCATCCTGAAACATTGGCTGAATTGGTCTGTTGTGAAGTCAAGGTTGGTTTATTACCTCCACCAATGATACTTGTTCCACCAACTTTTACATCAAACACAATGCTTCCTGTTTGGTCAGCAGTTACGTCCCACCCTGTTATGTTACATGCAAAAGGAATGATTGAAAAACCATAAGAAGTATTTGCTGCAATTATCACTGTTCCCATTCCATCAAGAACAACACCCTTGCTGTCAATCTTTAAATTCTGTTCCAAGGTGATTGTTTCACCATTGTCACTTATAATCATATCACCTTTGTCACCATCTGAAAAACCTGCTCCTGTATCTCCAATATCTCCTTTATCTCCTTTTGGCCCCGGCACACCTTGGATTCCCTGAATCCCTTGATTTCCTTGGATTCCTTGTGGGCCGGGAATCCCCTGAATCCCCTGCTCACCTTTTTCACCCTGCTCACCCTGCTCACCTTGCTCACCCTGAATCCCTTGGATTCCTTGTGGGCCAATTGGGCCAGTATTGCCTTGGGTGTATATTCCCAATAAACACCTGTTGTTGCCAATCAATGAACCTGCTCCTTCCTGATATGCAAGATGCATGGTGATATAATTTCCATCATCAGTTGCATCACTTGTCAGCTTATACTTTGCATAAATATCACTGTCATTAACATCTTGGATATAAAAAATGCTTTCAGCTTTTCCAGCTAATAAAAATATTTTTCTGTCAGCATTTGTTATGTCAATTTTATTTATCCAAACAATTGTTGAAGTTGCTGCTGATGCACCATTGCTTCTGAATGTTCCCACTGAAGGTGGTGGTGTGAATGCTGTGTTGTAATTGTATTCAAACAAACTTGTTGAATTACCTGCATCACCCTGCTCACCCTGAATGCCTTGCTCACCCTGTATTCCCTGCTCTCCCTGAACACCCTGAATCCCTTGAATGCCTTGCTCACCCTGCTCACCTTTTTCACCTTGGATTCCCTGAACACCCTGCTCACCTTGGATTCCCTGTTCACCTTGAATACCTTGCTCACCCTGTTCGCCAATTGGGCCAATTGGGCCGGGAATACCAACACCAACATCATTGCAATTAAGATATGCTTTTATGATTTTGCCATCTTCAGTGATTGTCACTTCAACAATGTTTCCTGTTGGTGTTATAATTGCATCAATCATTGTGTTATGTCATTTAAAACAGTGTATTTTCCTTTGAATCTTGTCTTCACCATTCCATTGTTGTATGTGATTTGAATATCATAATTGTATTGCTTAACAGTCAAATCACACAAGTAAGGAAGAATATCAAAAATCCCTTCAGCTTCATCCTGAATAAGAATGCCACCACTGTCTGTTGATAATTCTTTTTTCACTGCTCCTGTTGTTTCATCCTTTATCTGCATCTTAATACTTGCACCTGTTAACCCTTCTTCAAAATATGGGTCTTTCAATTGAAGTTGAATGTTGTTGGTGCTGTCATTCCTTATGACCTTGATTGCATAAGGTACAAAATGTTCAAAGCACATTGGTTCACAAGTTTCACAATTGTTCATGATTATCTTTTTAAAAATTATTCATCCATGTCATTTGCCATTTGTGCAGCAGCAACCATAATTAAAAAAATCACTATAATTAAAGCAAGGAACATTGATTCAGTTTATAATAAGAACTTAAATTCATTTAAGAATTTGTATTGAATAAAGTATGAAGGAACATTGATTATAAATTTTGAACCATTATCTCTTATAAAATATGAATGCGGATAATAAAGGGTTGCAGTTTTTAAAAAATCAACTTTTGAAATCCATCCACATATTTCCACCACCCATTCAACAGTGTTCACTTGACAAAAAATATATGTGTTTGCTGCATAACTTTTACCCATTTGACATTGCCTTATATTACCACAAAAATGAGGTTTTGCAAAACCTCTGCTCATTTTTGATTTTGCATCAATTATTAAATCCCTGTATGGAATATCAAGTCCACCATCAGAATGATTTTTTTTCTGCTTCTTCAAATCAGGATAAACACCTTTTAAAACTTTATAAACAGATACTTCTGCAATCTTTCCATTCCTTTGCAGGTGTGGTGCTCCATCATCAAACCCTCTCATCCCTAAATTATTACCTTCAAGGAAGTCATCAACTATTTCTTCCGCTTCAGGCAAGATTTTTATTCTTGGATAACCCATTTTTAAAAGTGCTCATCAGTTTTATCATAAACTCATCAGTTTATGAATTGATGAACCTCTTAAAATAAAAAATCTTCTTCAGGGATGCAACTCATCTGATGAAGGAAAAGTTCACTGTCCTTCCAGCCATTTCTTTTCCTGCTGTATCAATTGGTGTTGCTATTAACTTATAATTACCCAATGGTGGTGGGTTCCATGTTCCATAATAATAATTCCCATGACCATCATCACCATGCAATGCAAATGGTCTTCCCTTGTCAATGTATTCCTTTGATTGGGTTCCACTTAAGGTGAATTTTACATTGGCAACTGCAAGGTCATCAACCTGTGCTTTAATATTTATTTTTGGGCCATATTGTGACACACTGTATGAACCACCTTCCACCAAATCTGCAACTTCACTGTCTGTCCCTGCATTGATTAATTTGAATCCTTTCACTGCTGAATCTTCAGGTGGTGTGATTGTCTTATCACCCAACACAAGAATCTTTTTTGTTTGCTCAACAGTTTCACCAACTCCTGAAACAATCACCTTCAAATCATAACTTCCTTCCTTCAGCTTGGCAACAATCCCTGTGAAGGAATGCACATTCTTTGGCAACTGAACAACCACATCATCATCAAGAATCAGTTCCAATGGTTCATCAGCAGGTGGTTCAGGTTCCGGTTGTGGAATGGGTGTTGTGCTTCCTTCAGTCAAATCACTGTCACCATCAACACCTGCCTTGTCTCTCACAAGAAGTCCCAATGATTCAGGTGCATTCAAATCATATGGGTAAGGTGGTGTGAAAACACTTGTTGCATTTCCATTGTTCTTCTCACCAATATATTTTGAACCATATGTGTTCCCTCTTCCCAATAACTTTCCATCTTCCCTGATTTCAAAAGCATCATCACCTGATTCAAACTGATTGTTTTCAGCAAGCACTTCTGAACCAATTGCAGCAGTTATCAGGGAAGAAACCTTTTGGTCAACAGCAGGGTCATAAAAATTATTATAACAATGCACCTGTCCAAACCTCACCCTTGGCATTCTGTCAGCACAATACTTCCAGTAAAAGTTGTGATGAAAAGTTCCTTTTAATTTTCCCTTGTCACCTGTTTCAGCATCATTTGCACCAACCAAATTGCAAAAGTTATGCAGTGCCATTTGGTCATAATAAAACTTACAATATTCAATGGTGTAATAATCTGAACCCTTGGTCACATCAATACAGCCGTCTGAACAATTGTTGGGTGTGCAATGAGTGATGAAAAAATTGGTTGCACCTGCTGCTGCAATGCCATCACCATTGGGATTTGAAGTATTAAGATTTTTTATAATAATATTTTTTGAACCTTCAAGCCTGATTGTCCCAATTGTTTTTGCATCCACGCCAACACCAACAATGGTTTTGTTTGAACCAACCATTGCATATCCAATTGCAATGGTTCCATTCACCTGCACAATCTTTGGTGTGGTTCCAGATACAGCAGCTTTAAAATCATTTTCATTTGAAACATTAACTGTCACACCTCCTTTCCCTCCGGTGGTGCCACCATTCATTGCCGCCCATCCATTAACTTTAAGCATAAAAAATATTTTTAATTTTTTTTCTCCATTTCTTCCCAATGTTCCACTTGCTTCTTCCTGTGTTCATCTTCCTTTTTCTTTTGCCTTTTCCGGTGCCTGATAACAAAAAATGCAATCACTGCTGCAATCACTGCTTTTATTACTTCAATTAAGACATGCAGTTCACTTTCCGTCAGGTTTGCTTTATTTGCGAACCATGTCACCTTCTGTTGAATTTTATTGACCTCACTGATAAATTTTGGTCATATGTTTTGCTGATGAAATTGTATGCAATCAATCTTATCAATGCAGGTTTTGTTTCAATCCTTCCAAGTGTTATTGTTGGATAATTGTGGAACCTTGCATATAAAATATTATTGCTTGCCCAAACAATTATCTTCCTGTAATAATCAAGGATTTTTTCTGCATCAAATTCACGCAATGAAAACACAACCTTGTCATTAATGTATAAGGTCACAATTTTTGTTGAGTAATTCAATGCAGGAAATAATTCAAACAATACCTTATCATCAGCATCCACCAATTGTAATTTTATCCCTGAAGTTGTGCCATTATCCCTTGAATGGTAATTATCTTCAAAGTTGATAAAGCATTCAAAATTCCATTTGGTAACACTTACAGGATTGATTGGATAAGTCACCATTGCAGTTCTGTTTGGAACCCTGAAGGACAATTGCAAATCTGAAGGTTCAGTTTTGCTTAAGAACTTCCTTCCCATCCTTACCTGATAACTGTCAGTTGAACTTATATAATAACCTTCTTCAGGTTCCATTGACCATCCTGCATCACCATTCTTCAGGTTGCCAACCTTGGGTAATTCCAACATTGGATAAGTCACCCAAGGACTGTCATTGTATTCAAAAACACTTGAAGGATATTCCAACCTCTTAACAGTGTTCATCCCTTCAAACCTCACCACATGAATCCCTGAATGGTGGTTCTCATCACAATGGAACAGATAATAAAATTCACCTTGCTTCACAAAGTTCCCTGTGAAACTGTTGCCAGCCATCATTGCAGCAGGATGCTCAATGCCTTGTTTCCTTGTTGTTTTTACTTCAGTTCCATATGTATGCAGTGCAACAAGGTGTTGGTCAAAAAGGTGCCATTTGTTCACCTGTCCTGCTCCCCAAAATTCACCATGATAATTGCATATCAAAAAAGCATCCCTTGCAATAAATATCCCGCCGGGATAAATCACACCATTCCCAATATCAAAAACATCATTCATGTATTCCCCAAAATAACCTGCATGGGTTGAAGGAAATGCATTGTGAATGAATGTGCCATCCAACATGTTTATTGCCGTCAAATGATTCCCTGTTCCTGTCCTGTGTGCATTGTATTGATACAGCTTGTCACCAATGGTTTCAAAAACTCTCCTGCTCATATTGTTTTGAGTGGATTCAGGTGGTGGTGTTCCAGTGTTCACAATCACAACAGGTGCAGCCCAATTGAAAGTGCCATCTTCATTCACGTTCAATAATTTCTGTCTTCCAACCCTTATGTAATATCCCGGTTTATTTTCATTCCGATAAATACCACCATCAGGATAAATCATGACATTACTCTTATGGATATTGGAAGGAAGTTTCACAACATTCAATGGCACCAAACCCACTTCAGGACTTAATTCAACCAACCTGATTTGATTGAATGATATTGACTGCTGCTTTGCATAAGTCTTCCCATTAAGCACAAAAGGCATGTTCAAATAAATGTATTCACTGTCAGCATAACATGACCAATTGTTTGCCAACCTCCACTTCAATGATTGTGGGTTGGTGTAATCAACATTAAATTCAAGGTATTCACTGAACACCCTTGTTGCATCATCATTGATTGATTCCACCTGATAACTTGTGCTTAACCAAGAAATACTTGTTTTAAAGATGAAGTTCCTGTCAAAAACCTGAACCCTTTGGTTGCCACCATCACCAATCAATTGCAATCCATTAACAGTGTCAGTGCATATGAAACATTCATATGTCCTTCTCATATCTTCCCAATAAAACTTGTCATCATGCACATCAGGTTTTTCCCAATACATTTCCTTGTTTCCCTGCTCACTTTTTAAATTGAACTCCTTATCATAATAATGAATCAATCCATCAGTTGCAGCAACAGCAATTGTGTCTGTTGGTTTATAATATGAAACATCAAACACTGTGAAACTTCCATTCACCTGCAATTCCTTTTCAGGTGTGATATTACCTGCTGCATCAATCTTTGCTTTGCATATTTTTTGTCCAGAACAATAAAAAAGAAAGTCATCCACCACAATCATCTTTCCCGGCTTTTCAACCTTGAATTGATTCAGTTCCTTTCCAAATAAATCCAACACTGTAATGACATTCCTGCTGTTCCAATACCACATGTTCTGTCTTCCACCATAAGCAATGAAAATGCAATCATCACTTACTGCCAACCCTGTCACATCAGCCAAATCACCTTGATAAAGTCCAATGACTGATGCATATGTCCTTCCCAAATATGGCTTGTATTCCTTTCCATACAAAAACCTCACTTCACTGTTGTTGCTTTCCATTGTGGCAAATACACCACTGCATGTCTTACACCATGTATCTCTTACAATGTAAGTATCAAACCATTTTATAAAATCCTGCTTGGTGGTGGTTGGTTTTCTGTACCCTAAAAAATAACCATCTGCATCACAATATGTGAGATTGCATTTTCTCACCATGTCTTCTGTATAATCAGGGAATCCATTTGCAGCTTCTTTTGCTGTTTGCTTTTTATCAATCCACCTGTCAGCATATTCTTCAGCCCAAGATTTTGTTTTGTAAGCATCCACACCTGCCCAATACACAATGCCATTTTTAACACAAACATGATATGTGTCAAACCCCCTGTCAGAAAAAACTTTTGTTGCTGCTTGAATATTGCTTTTCAGCATCCTGAAACAAGAAGTCTTTCCTTCATTGTATGCAGTGCAATAAAAAAAACTGTCAACACCTGCATCCATGTCTTGTGCTTGCATCATGTTGAAGAAGGTGGATGCACCTGTCAGCTTTGCAGCAGTGTTCCCAATGACATTTGCCCAATAAGAACGGATATTGTTTATGGTTAACTTTAACCTGTAATCATCACCTGCAATCAACCCACTGTCATCCCTGTAATATTCAGTGTATGTCTTATCAGAATAAAGCAACCTCTGATTCCAGAGGTTGCGAATGAATTTTCCTTCCCTGTCATACAAATCTGCACTTGCATAACATTTTTCAGGAACAGTGAAAACAGTTTTGATTCTCATGGTTTAACCTGATAAGGAATGATTCATCATTTGGGTTGAGGGTGAGTTTCATTTGGTGGCAATGGTTGTGGTGTAATGGCAACCCATGACCAACCAACTCCCGGTACAAAAACAAACACCCAATAACCATTGTCTGAAGGTGGCAAATTTATTGGATGACTTGGTTCACCCTCTCCACCTTCACCTGTTGGTGGTGGTTCTGTTGGCCAGTTTCCTCCCGGTGGGACAACGATTGGATGAAAAGGGAAAAGAGGTAAATCATGATTTGGTTTTGGTGGTTCTCCTTCTCCACCACCTCCTGTGATTGGTGGTTCTCCCGGCCAGTTTCCGCCCGGTGGAACTACAATGGGATGAAAAGGAAAAAGAGGAAGGTCATGGTCAGGATGCTCACCACCTCCACCACCTCCACCTGTTCCCGGTGGCAATGTTGGTTTCTTCAGTGGCACAATCAATGCTTTGAACGGTTCCATAAATTTATTTTAAAGTATTAAGAAAAAACATAATACAAAAAGAGCAGTTTGCACTGCTCCCTTACTTACTCCCATTTATACTTCTGAAAACTGTTCACGTTCACGATTTTCACTAAATCCTGCAACCTCTTCTTCTTCAGGGTTGCAATCAAAAACTTCCAGAGGAACAGCATGTGGTGCAGGTGTAAAGTGTTCAAACCATTTGACTTCAGATTCCCAAATCACATCATCATCAACATTTTCAGTGATTGGGTTCTTTGGTGCAACAGTTACAGGAACTCCACTGATATGAGTTTGTGTTTCAGTAACATAAACAAGGTGCCAATTACTTTTTCCAACAATGGAATTGTAATGTGGCCAGTTTTCAGTGTAAACAGGGTCACGAATTGTTGCAGTGAAGTCACTGCCTGAATATTTTTCCTTAACATCACCAAACCCTGCAACATATTTTGGTGCTCCACCATCAAATGTCCCTGATAATTCAGGAAGTGGAATGAAGTCACCTGCTGCTTTTGCTGTTTCCCAAACAGTTGGGTCAATCGGGTTTGCAATCACTGTTGCATATGATGAATGCTTCAGCCAACCACCTCTTCTTATCCTTCCCTTTTCAGTCACATCATCACAATCCCGACAAACATGAGGGTCAACAGTATCATCACAATTCCCATAATAACTTCCGTATGCCATGACAATTTTTTTTAATGTTTTAAAAATATTTTTATACGCAATTACACTGGAAGCATCCTGCCTTGTAACTGCTCTCAATCCTGTACTTTATTTCAAAGAAAACAATGTGAGGAAAAGCAACTGCTGCTTCAGTGTATTCACGTTGAAGCAAAACATACTTATCAAAATTTGACACCAATGGTTTCAGTGATGCTTTGAACAATCTTTTTCCTGTTGCTTTATTATTCAATGTGAATGATTGTGGCATTTCATCTTTGACAATGGATTCCAGCCAACTTGCAGTCTTCCCTGTTTTTTCCCTGAAGGACGCAACCATCATTCCAAAATTTGCCTGTTCAAAATAATTCCCAAGACTGTCACCAAATCCTTTTGTTGCATCAAGGGTTGTGGTTATTGATTCCAACTTATGATAAAGAATTATATCAAACCTGTCATCAATTGCAACCATTGTCCCTTCACCATTGTTATCAACAACAATCGGATACCTGATTGGTCTTGCTCCTTCTTGTGCTGCACTGGAATCCAATACTGATTCAGTTATCCCATACACCTTTATCTTTTCAGGACTGAAACATTTTGAAAGTCCTGTTGCCAGTTGTGCATTGACTGCTGAAACAATATGGTCAAGAAATGGCATTGTTAATGTGCTTTTCAATCAGAATTTTTGCTGCATCCCTTTCAGCTTGTGTTGATGCAAAAATTTTCTTCTTGTATGTTTCTTCAACCCATTGTGATTTATCCCAATTGTGTTTGTTCAAGCAACCAATTCCATAATTGCCTTTTCCAAGGTGAATGGTCACTTCATCATTTTCCAATTGTGAAGTCAGTGATATGACAACCTTTGTGTCATTTGTCCTGTTGTACTTTGGCCTTGCAACATCAGGTTTCTTTGTCTCAATATTATATGTTGCCTGTTGTCCCTTGGTGAAGAACCCTGAATCTTTTGCCTTTCCTTTATCCTTACCTCTTGACACCCTTGCTGAATTGCCATAATCACCTGTTCTCACTTTCATATATCCCGGTGAATAAGTTCCAATGGGTGCACCATCTGAAGCAAGACCATCAGTGTGAATCCTTCTTTTCATGTCACCTCTGATTGATTCAGCAACAATCCTTGCAATCACATCAACATCAGTTGCATCATTTAATGTGATTTGAAGTTGTTCAGTGACTTCACTTAAGTTGGAAGTAATATTCATTTTCATGGCAATGATTCAAAATAAATAAAGACACCATCATTGGCACAACCCTTTTCTTCCACCTGTCCAATGTTCCCCAATGCATCCTTCAATTGAGAATAAAATTCATTGGTGAACTCTTCCCTCATTTCCCTTGCTCTTGCAATGTCAAATGCTCTTGTGTACCTGTTAATTCTTGTGGTGTAAATCTTTTCAGTCATTAATTCAGCACCAAGAAAATAAAGCAATGGCAATTGCAATTCTGCCTTGTTATCACAAAACCAATCTTCATCCAAAAAGCAGGAACCAAATAAATCCCGATAACCTGCCTGAACCTTACTGATGAATTTTTTTATTCCCCTTTTTTGAACTTCATCCCATACAATCCACAAGGTTTCTTGCTCTGCATCTGCATAAGCATCAATCTCCTGAATCGAAATGGGTAAGTCCTTGTTAATATATAATCCACTTTCAGGTGCAGGTGGTGCAGGTGGTGTCAGAACTCCCGGTGCGTAAATCCCGATATAACTCAAAAAGCAATCCATGCTTTATGCATTTGTGGCAACATACCTTAATGTCCCATTATTGCCTGTTAAACGGTCAGCAGTTAAGTAAGCATCAGCAGCAATGTTGACTTGTGTATAGTTGGCCATAAGGTCAAGAATCCAACCACGCCCAACAGACTGCAATGCAGGATAACCACCTGCACCTGTTCCAATTTCCATTTCAGTTGGGCAATCAACATGCCTTAACTGTGCATCAAAACGGAAAGACTGCAAGGTTGTATCACCAACAGAATCCACAACAGGAAGTTCCATTGTGAAGAGGAAGGTGCTCATTTTATCACCACCAACAAACCCATTGAATTTGGTCACATTCACCAATTGAACAGCATCCTTTTCAAACACACCAAATTGGTTTGCTCCCCACTTTGCAGCAGTGTATGGGTCATAAAAGAATTGAGGGAATGTTGAAGGATAATTCTGTTGGGTTGTGTTTTGGGTGTTATACCTCATTTGAGTATAAGCAGCATTAATCATCCCATCACCAACAATGGTGTAATTCAATGGTTTGATTTCATTGGCCATCACATCTGTTGCCAGCATTGTCAAACCTTGTGTCAATGGGTTGGTTGCAGTGCTTAATGGGAAGTTGACTGTTTTGGCTGCATTGCTTCCGGTGGTTTGATTCTTTCCAAATGCTGCAACCTGAATTGCAAGAAGGTCATTGTTAATGTCAGCAAATAAACCATTTGCAGATTCAACCACTGCATTGTAAATCTCCATCAGGATTCCTTGTGGTGGTGCTGGACGGCCAACCCTTACAGTTGCACTTGCTTCCTGTTCGTATTTGGCAATTGTTTCATAATCAATGAACACACCATACTTCCTGAACATCAGTGGTGGCAATGACATTTCTTTATACACTGGACTTGCCTGAACAGAACAGTCATCTTCTGTATGTGATAAACCGGGAATTGTTCTTGGTCGGTATTTTATAACCACATTGCGAACATGCCCTGAACCATCACTTATCCCATTGCTGATGATATTGGGATTGCCATTGCTTAAAAGATATTTGAGATAACCGGGGGGTGTAATTTTTTCAGAGGGATTTGCACCCTGAAAAACTTGCTTGCTGGTTAACATAAGTCCAGCAACAAAACCATTTGCCATGATTTAAAAAGGTGTTTAAAAAAAGCAGTTTTTGCAACATGCCTTTTACACCTGCACACCCAATTCTGCCAATTGTGCATCAATGGAAGAAACAACCGATTGGTTGGAAGGTAGTTGTGTTGGTGCAAAATTCTGTTGTCCTGTTTTATTCTGCCCGTTTGCGGGTTGAGAATCTTGTACCTGAACGAATTTGTTTTGCGCCAAAACGCCGTCAATGAAACCGTCAAAAGTCACTTGCTTATTATCAACAAAAAAGTCAATATCAGCACCATCCTTTCGCTGTTTCAAGATTGGTTGACCATTACCATCAAAAGTAATAATCAGGTTGTGTTTTGCAAGGTCTTGCTCAAGCAAGGTCTTTGCCGTTAAAATATTTATTTCAGGAGCCAAACCATTTTTGGGTAATGGTTTTCCTGCAAGTTTTGTTTGAAGCAGATAATTTTTTTTATCTGTTAAGTTCTGATTTTTCAAATTATCCAATTCAGTTTGATGCAACAGTTTAAGATTCTCCTGTTGCTTATTCAAATCAGATATTTGACCTTTTAAAGCAGATACTTGTGCTTCTGCATTTGCATCATGCTTTCCTGTTTTTGCAGCTTCCTTGATTTTATCAACCTGCACTTTCATTTGTGCATTCAACTTTCTCAACTTGTCATTGGTGTTCTTGTTGGTCTTCCATTCAGTTTTGAAAGTGTCATCAAATTCAAAATCAGGGATAAATTTTTCAAGTTCAACATCAACACCATTCAATGCTTCTGCAAATAACTTGCTTCTTACATTGGTGTTGGCTGCTGCTGATTGTTCTGTCAAAAGGTTTGTTTCCAGTGCAGTGTTAAATTCATCAGGCACTTCCAGTGTTGAAACTTCAGCAATTGCCATGATTTTTTTTAAGGTTTCATCATCAGCTTTCAAACCTGCTTTGGTTGCAAGACTTTTTATAAGATTGCCAAATTGAGCCATAAAGATTTATTTAACACTGCCTTTTAATTGTTGAGATTCTTTGATTTCCTGAACCTTTGCTGAAACACCATTCTGAAGTGCAGCCAATTGTGCTTGCAGTTGCTTAATGGTGTCATCCTTGGATGCAATCATTTCATTTGCCTTGCTTGGTGTGACAAATTCAGGGTCAATCCCATCATGCTTCTCCATAAAATCATCAATTTCAGTCTCTTCCATTTCCTGAATCTTATATGCCTTGTCACCCAATATCCGGTTCCTGCTTTGGTAAGTTGGTTTATTTCCAAGTGGTGTCTTGTGCAAAGTTCCAACTGCATCAGTGACCATCAGCATCCTTCCCATACTTACATTTTTATTATTGAAAATTATATACAGCAACAAATGTGTCAAGAAATAGTTGGGATTCTGCTTTTTGTGTTGTTACTTTTGCAACTGTTGTTTCAAAAGTAACAGGCATGCAGGAAAAACAAAACCACCCAAAGGTGTCCAGTTCCATGTTAAGGAACTTGCCATCAGATATAAACAGGATAATCAAGGAAGAGCAAATCAGGTTGGAATTTGCTGAAGGACTTGTTTTAAAACGTCCTGAAGTGTATTACAGAATTATAAGGGAATGGCAAACCCTGAAGTTGCAGTCACTTAATAAATGAATCAATCATGTCTCACCACCTGTTCCTTAATCTTCTGAAGTGTATTTCTTTTCAAGGTTTTCCCATCTTCAGTGAACCTCAAACTGTTTGTTGACAGGATATAAACACCAACCACCATTTCCCCAAGTTTCCACCTGTGAATGCCAATCACCAATCCTTCCTTGCTGTTGGCTTTTGCTTGGGAATAAATGAACCTGAAATTTTCTGCTCTCAAAAATGTCTTATGAATGAATGCCATGACCTTTGATTTTATTGGAAGAATCAAGTTAAGGATTCAGTCATAAAAAAGCAAGACAAAAAATATTTTCCTTTTTGTCAAAATATATTTGGTCAATTAAAATGCAGTCATATCTTTGTGTAACAAAACGGGAAAATATGAAAAGCACTGAAATTAAAGTTGGACAAAAGTTTGAAACATTTTATGGTAATGGTACACCTTCAGGAATATCAACTGTTGTTAAGGTGACAGACAAATCATTGTTTGTTACTTCATGGGAAGGTGCAACACCTCACCGGGAAGCATTGACAACAGTTCAAAAATACCTGAATGCAAACCTTTGGATTCCAGTAAAATAAAAAAACCGGAACCTGCACCATGCAGGTTCCACTTAAAAATTCTCATCATGTCCAGAAGATTCAGCACAAATAATTGGTTAAAACGGAAAGCAGAAATTGAAAGCAAGATTCCTGCACACTTCCCTGAAGACGTTAAGAAAGCAATCCTTAAGGTTTACAAGTCAGTCAATACAGGACATAATCACCTTGACAGAGGTGGAAAATATGAAGGTTTGTGTTACCTCCCATGCCAAAAAAACTTTGAAGCAGCAATGGAATATCTTGGGAACCCTGTTTATAATTATGAACAGCAACCTTCAGTGGTTCATGGTGGTGTGACATATATCATTGGGAATCCTGATTATGAAAATGCAAGACAGAGATATTTGAATTTTTGGGTTCCCTTTTGTGAATCACAAGGTTCCCTTCCCAATTGTGATTTTGGTGATTATATGTGCTAAATCTTTTTTTCAAAAAATGTCAAAAAAGATTTGGTCAATTGAAAAAGTCTCTTATCTTTGTGTCTCACAATTAAAAAATATCTCACATGCCAGTTCAAACAGTTATCAATTTTTATGAAGGTTCTTATCAGTTCAATTCAATTACCACTGATTTGAATGTTAATCCAAGTTACATTGAATTTAAACTTGCAATGCAGTTTGAATTTCGCCCAACCACTGAAACACTTTGGGCAACTGTAACAACTGAAGGTGTTGAAAAAAGATTTAAATTGATTTACGGTTCAGGACTTGAAGAAATAATCCTTAAATAATCACTAACAATAAAGCAGCAGGAATCACCTGCTGCACTTTTAAAACAATCTAAAAATTCTCACCATGAAAAAAATCACCTTGGAACTTACACAATCAGAAATTGACCTTATCACTTATTCATTGAGAAGGTTGGCACAAACAGCAGCATTCATTGGAACCCAAAAGGATGCAGAAAAGTTGATGATTCAAATTGAATCTGAAGTTGCCAAAAAGAAAGTTCAGGAAACCAATTAACAATTACCCAATAAAAATTCTCACAATGAGCAATCCACAAGCACCTTTCATCAGTCCAGAAGTTAAAGAATCATTTGCTGCACAAGGTAAAAAAGCAGCACATATGACCAACTCCATGTTGCACCATGCATATGCTTTTGACAGTGACCAATTCAGCATCAACCAATCTTGGATAAACAGCAGGGAACTTGTTGCAACATGGCAAGAACAGGCAAATGAATTTGGACAAACCCTGCACCTGATTGAGGTGTATGGTCATGGGTTCCAAATCATGTCTGAAAACTTCCAGCTTGACAGGAATTATTTTCACTCCCCATCAGGGAAGAAAATGTTCTTCCAGTTCATTGAAACAATCAAACCTGCATAAGATTCGCTTAAAAAAAGGATATTAACTGAAGGCACCTGAAAAGGTGCTTTTTTGATACAATGCTTTGCAATCCGTTTTCTCAATTAACTGAAACTCTGGAAAAAGAACCTGTTCAACTTTTTGGTGATTATAATTCTGAATATCATCAAAACAAATGCACCCACCTTGCTCCATCCTTAATAAAAAAAACTTAACCTGATTCAGCACACTTGCAGTGTCATGTGGCCCATCAATATGAACAAATGAATATTTGCTTTCAATTACCTTTTCACCCTCATAAATGGGAATGCCATCTTTGAACCTTTCAAAAAATTCTGCATCTTCCAGTTGCCAAAAAATAAACCTTACTTTTTTAAGATGAGCATAAGCATAAACATTGGGCAATGCTTCACCTGCCATTTCATTTGAATAATCCAACCTTGTCTTGTTGTTATCCCTGTCAGCATACAAGATTGAACCATATGGGTCAACTGCCACATGAACTTTTTTTGGACAAAAATCAGCAATTGCATCAATGACAAACCTGCTTCCTCCACCTCTCCTTAAACCAATCTCAATGGTAACACCTGAAACATTTTTTGACAACTGCACACCTTTTGTCAATAAGTAATAATCACCTGAATCTGTTGGTAAATCAAATTTATCCTTACACATTTTATTTCACATTGCTTGCTGTCTTACCCTTACTTAATAACCAAGTTTGATAATCCCTTGTTGCATACACCTTGTCCTTCACTTGTTGTGGCACAAGCAATTCATCAACAGGCACAAGTTGGTGTCTGCAATTCCAACCACCTCTTCTTCTTGGAAAGTTTTCAGGGTTGGTTCCCTCCATCATTCCGTCTGGAAGTCCAGTTTTTTTATTGACATGAATTTGAGTTCCATCAATGTTCCCTTGAAGCAAGGTTGGAAACTCACTTTCATGCATGTATCTTTTGTCAATTGAATGAATGCAAAAATCTCTGGAAGTGGTGATAAGACTTCCTGTGTATTGATACCACTCCAAACCCAAATCTTGTGCAATTGTCCTGCTGTATTCAGCACTGAATTGATTGATTGCAGTGTTGGCATAAGTCTTGACATATCTCTCCAATGCTCCTTCTCCTGTGTTGGTGGTTGTCAGGTAATTCCTCAACTGCTCCTGCATATCTGCATATGAACCACCTGCATTCACATTGGTCACAAGGATTTTTCTCAATCCATCTGTCACACCTGCTTGCAAACCTGCTTGGGTGAGGTTGTTCAATGTGGTGTTGACTGCATTCTTCTTCAAGGCATTCATGACAGGTTTGGGTTTGAAGTTGGTGTTGAAGGATGCAAAATATTGATTCTGCAAAATCCCCACTTGGTCATATGCTTGGACAAAGGTCTTCAGTTCCTTTTTATACCTTGGGTCAATAACAATCCTTTCAATCTTGCTCTTCAACTCATTTATCAGGTTGAGGTTCCTGATATTGGTGGTTATGGTGTCACCCTTCACATCAAGTTTCTTCAGCAGCAAAAGCACTTCCTTGAAAAGTGGATTCTGTTTTGCTGTTGCCATTGCTCCCAACCTGTCAACAGCTTCCTTGATTGTGTTCAAAATATCATCAGGTGTGGCCATAAGATAACAGTTACTTATTAAGCTATTTTCAAAAACTCATTTTAAGGTGCTTTCCTGCCATTTTATTTTGCAGGTGGTGCAACTGCTTGCTTTGCAGGTGCAGCAGGGAATGGTGCCTTTCCTGTTGCTGTCCTTGGAACATTTGCAGGTGGTGCAGGTTTACCAACTTCCTCTTCTTCCGGTTCCTCACCCTCAACAGGTGGAACACCTTCAGGTGGTTCTTCATCAGCAGGTGGTTCCTCATCACCAAAAAGGTCTGTCTTGATTTGGGATGCAGCAGATAACTCTTCCACCTTTTCAGCAGCATATTCTTCCAGCACTTCCCGCTTTTCAGCATCACTCTTCTTGGCAAAATCCTTGTCTTCCTCCATTGCTCTCCTTACAAAATCATTTATGTAATTGCTCAACACAACATCAATCTTTGCCGCCAATCCTTGTGATTCCATCTGTCCTTTTTCTTCAGTTGTTTTATCTGGAAATGGGTCAAGGTTCATGACAGTGTTCACAAAATCTGCAACTGTTGGATTGGCATAAAATTTCTTTGCACCAATCTCCTTTTGCATTTCTGTCAAAATGATTGGGTTGATACCTGCACTTTTTGCAGTCTGATATTCACTGAACAGGTATGAAGTGCTTACCACATCATACTTCTCTGGAATCGGGATGATTGGCAACATTGCTTTCCGGTCATCTTCATTGGGAACAATGTTTTTGTACCTTAATTCATTGATGAAGTAAGCAGTGGTGTTTGCAACACTTACAAGCATTCCAGCAAAAGTATAAATGACATTGTTCACCTCATCTTGGTCATATGCTTTTGCTGTCCCTGATTGGTTCATCCCTGTTTCAGATAAGTGTTCCATATTGACAGCAGCAAGTGCCTTTCTCAAATGCAGTTCAATCCTGTCATTCTGCACCTTCAGAATTTCAGGATTCTTGTCAACATACCCAACAGGTGGTGTTGGAATATTACCCTCTCCCAATCCTTGTGGACGGATTAATATTTCATTGAAAGGTGACTTGCCTGTTGCATACCCTGTTCCCTTGCATACATGGCAAGTGGTTGGGCCATCTGCACCTGCAACCTGTCCTGTTCCATGACAATCAGTGCATGGAATATTGTTCACCCTCCACTTTTCCAAATACAGGTGCATGATGACACCTGCATCCAAATCATTTGATTCCCTTGCTGCTTTATTCAGGTGTGGAACCATTGGAAAAAGTGGTGTCTTCTTTAAGGTATATGGCCCTCTTCTTGCCATGAATTTTCCCGGCACCTGAAAGACAGGCAATTCATTCAGTCCATGCATAATGGTATTGGTAAGCAAATATTTCCCATCTTCAGCTTCTTCCCATTTCTGATATGATGAGGTTGTGATAACATAATAAACTTGTCCTTTTGAAAAAGTGTTTGCACCTGAAGTAAGTGTCTGCAATGCTTTTTGGTTGTTCATAATCTGCATCTGTCTTTCAGGTGACAGCATGGAACTTAATTCATCACTCTTCAACACTGCATAATCTTCAGGGATGAACTCAATCACATTGGGTGAATTGAATACCTGTCCAATTGGTTGCATGTATTCAGTTCCCTCCTGTTGTGCAAAATCTTTTGGCAATACTGCAATGACAGCATTTGCATCCAATCCCAATGTCCTCAACACCTCTTCAAATAACCAATATTCAATGTCATCATAAATGGGATATTTCTTGGTCAGGTATATTTCCAAGGTTTCTTCCTCATTGATGATTGGTGGAATGTCATCTGAAAATTGCATCATCCAATCAGGTGACCTCCTGATTTTTTCCAGAACTCCCAACACCTTTTCAATTGGGTTTTGTGTTTCAGGTTCATAAATTGATTGCCTGTATTTTTGCACTGCATCACTTTCATTTGGTCGCTGTTCCCTTATCAATCTGATTGGCATTTCACCATCTGCATGAACTCTTAATTGTGCATAAAGGTCAATTGAATCCTGATATATAAGGTTTACTTTAAAACCTGTGAACCTTGCTTTTAATTCTTGTGGTGATATTACTGTTGGCATGACAATTCAATATTTTTTTCTTTCTTTTAAGAAACTCCTTTTCTGTTTCCATGAATAACTGTTTTGCAGCTTCAGTTTTTGATATGCTGCTTTTGAGAGAATGTTATAAACTAATATCATGTAATTACTTGCATTATTCCCTGCCATTGAAATGGCTGCATATTCATTGCATATCTCATGCACTTGCAGCATCCTTTTCTTGTCAGCTTTGCCCCAAAAAATTGGTCTGAAGTTTTCCTTGTGTGGGTAAGTCCTTGTCAATGCTCCTGCAATGGAAAATGCAAGTTCATCAGGGATTGCATCAGCAAAAACAGTGTGTTTCACCTTCAGGTTGTCATATACTTCCAATGCCTTGTCAAACCATTCCTTCACCTTGCCTGTCTTCTTGAAGTAAATGAACTCTGAATGGATTGTATAATATTCACCTTCACCATACACTTCCCTCACTTCCTTCAGACTTGCCCACAATGTATCTGTCTTTCCAAAATTGGAAAAGGTCAGTTCATATGGTTCCAACTGATTGAAATATTCTTCAGGTGCTTTCCCTGTCCACAACAAATCACAATCCAAGTACAAGGTTTCATCAAAAGGACTTAATTGATTAATAAACATTTTTGTTCTTATCCATGCAACCTTTCCCTTCCATGTATAATATTCAGCAGGTATCTCACTGATGCTATTAAATAACCTTAACTCATTATCATTGATTAACTGTTTTCCATTACCTGCAAAAGCAAGATGAATGGGAATATTGCTTTTGGTTCTTATGCTTGCTGCAAGTGCAGCAGCCATTTTCCCATACCAACCATGTCCACATGCTATAATTAAAATCCCTTTCATATCATTTACATTGTTGTAATAAAACCAAAACAGGTTGCCCACCAATTGTGATGCTATTATTATGACTTACACTGCTTCCATTTATGGTGACAGGGTTTTGAATCTTATTGTGTGAAGTGTAACTTCCTGTTGAACCTGTTACCGGAAAATACATGGTGGTTCCTCCAATGCCAATGGTATAAACACCAACACTGTTCTTGTTACCCACTGAAGTTCCACCACATGCATCATATGAATTTGAGAACACATTACTCACATCAAGGTTGACTGATAATGCACCTGTCAATTGTGCCTTGAATGTGGTTGAATTGTCAAGGGTAATCAATAAGGCAAATGGTGTTTCTGTTGTTATAGCTTCAATCAAAATATTATCACCTGTTGATGCTACATAAGTATAAATCACTTCTTCAAGGTCAGTTCCATCAAATAACACTGTACCTGTTGAAGTATTGGTGACTTTTAAATGAAAATAATTTATACCACTGCCATCCTGATTATATAATCTTATGGCATAAGATTTACCTGCTGAAAGGAATTGTTCGCTGCTGTTTGTGGTGTATATATCTAACACATAAGTTGAACCATCTTCAATAATTTCCAACCTTCCTGCAATACTGCTTGAAGCAGCAGTGTTATTCAATGACCAATTCATTAAGTATGGGAAGGTTATACTTATTTCATCAGTGTATTCAAACCATCCTGCTGTTTCACAATTGGTAACATCAAAACGGACTGTGCCATTGTAAACTGTACCTGAAGGTGTACCAAATAACCTTATGTAATTAGTTCCTGATACATTTACAACTTCAACTGTCATCCATAACGGCACTTCATAAACAATTATATCAAATGGTGCTGTTCCTGCTGTAATTGGCATTAAAACTTCATATGGAACATCAACAAATCCATCTGGAACAGGCATGAAATCCACCACAATCGGTTCACACACTGCTCCTGCTGAAGTGCTTGAAACAATTTCATAAGATGCTCCTTCCTCCACAACAAATGAGAATGCATTTCCAACACTTCCGGGATATTCAGGTGCATTGTGAATGATACTTCCATCCTTATAAACCGTCATATTGGAATAGTCTGTTGTGCTTGTTTCCAATCCAACATTCACATTGATTGTGCTTCCAACAGCAACAGCAATTGTGTTTGATAAATTTTCAAAAGTGGAAACAACAGAAGTTCCATTTTCAGACACCATCAAATATCCCTGCACATCATCACCTTCTGTAAATGTCCATAATAAATTTCCTTCAGGTGGTGGTGGTGGTGTGAAACTCTCACACACTGCACAATTGTCATTCCTCACAAGGTATGGTGTTGCATACACCTTTGTCTTTGCAGGTGAGACTTCTGAATATCCCGGTTTATCATACCACTCAATATCATATGAACCATTCTTCCTTATCCCTCCACTATATACATCACTCTCAATAAACACTGCATCATGTGACAAGGCAACCTTTATCTTTTCATGGGTTGCTGCATCCAAATGGTCAACAGTTAACTCAAAGGTTTTTCTTGTGACAGACTTCAACACCTTAACACTGCCATCACTCTTGAAATACACTTCTTCCTCATCCACAAATTGTGGTTTCCATAAGTACATTGGAACCCTCACCCTGTTGGGTGTATGGTCTGCACAATAATTGAATCCATAAGAATTTTCTTCACAACTATATTCAATAATTGAAGTGTATTTATTATCAAATACATGCTTCAATAAAACACTGTTATAAATGAAGGTATAAGTGCCAACCACCAACAACACAATTGTAAAGCAGGAATCAAATGGTGCATAAGTATCAACATCAGGCAACCCATTTGTCCAGTATGCAAGAACCTGTGTTGCACTTAACCTGTAAAATGTGAAGTAATATCCATCAGCATAATAATCATGTAATAATTCACTTTCAGGCATTGACCAAATTGACAACTTCAAGGTATCATTGCCAATGGTGTCTGCTTCTGCTTCATCTGCTGCTGTAAGCAATACCTGAAATGCAATGTCACTTCCTGCTGCAATTGGTAATGGCATGTCAGGTGGTGGTGCATCAGAAAAGTTGATGAATGATAATCTTGGGTTGCTTAATACAATGCTCATTTTTTAAGGTCTTATATTTATTTCATCATAAAATTCATAACTGCTTCCACCGTCACAATTGGAAAGGGTAAACTGAATCATGATATTATCAGTCCAAACAGCAGGTGGTGTCCCTGATAAAGTTAAAGTGCCACCTTCAGCACCTTCAGTTGCATAAATGGTCAGGTTCATCCAAGGTGGTTTGTTCACATATTCAACCACAAAAAGTCCTGTTCCACCCAATGTGATTGAATGATTATAATAAACTCCATAATGTGCATCAGGCATGGTGTCAAGTACCTCTGTTGGCCCTGTCACACCAACACATTCTGCTCCTGCAATTGTTACAGCAATATTGTCATAAAATCCAAATGCCCCAACACCATCACAATTGGTCACATTGCCAAAAATGACAAATGAAGATGAAGGATTATCAGGTGTCCCATGAAATACCAAATCACTGCCAATTATCTCAATGGTCATCCAAGGTGCTTTTGAATAAACACTTACAAGGAAAGGTGGTGTTCCTGAAATTATTGGTATTGAATAAGAGTAAGGTATTTCATAAAAAGCATCAGGCATTGGGCCATAAGTACCCATCATAATTGATTCACACCCTGCTGTTGCAGGATAAACTTCTGAAAATATTTCATAAAATGCACCTTCCTCAACAACAAAAGAAAATTCATTTGCAATGGTGTTCCCTTCATAATCTGCTGCATAAATATTTACACCATCCTTCTTCACAATCATGTGGGTGAACCCTGTTTCAAATCCTGCTTCCAAACTTACAATCACATGAACAGAACTTCCAACAGGTGCAAAAAATCCCAATGCTGGAATTGGATTGGTGTTATTTATTATTGGTGTACCATCTAAATCCACATGAACTGTTCCCTGTTCATCATCTGTTTCAGCATAATGCAGAAAAACATTTGCAGGTGGTGGTTCCGGTGGTTCACTTGCTTCAGCATATTTTGGAATCAATATAAATTTTGCTTTCCCTTCTTCCGGTTTATAACTTAAAGTATCAATCCAACCTTCACTGTCCTCACAAGTTCCACTATTAAATAATATTAATCCATAAGGGTTCAGCAGAATTGCTCTGAAGTCATTCAATGACATTGGATATTCAAATTCAATCCTTTCAGCACTTAACAATGGTTCCATGTTGGATGCATCTTCATACAATGCAGATTCCAATGGCATGTTCTCCTTGATTGGCACAACCTCCAACCTGCATGTTGCATCCTGCATCTTCCCTTCTGCCAAATAATTTCCATCACCTTCAGTGAACACCAACTTGTTTGCAGGATTTAATTTCTTATATGATGCAATGACCTTATCCAACCACCTCATTGCATTTCTTAATGGTGATAAGCGGAAATTGTATAATGTTTCAGGACTGATGATATTAACAGGTGAATCCACATTCCCTTGCTCAATAACAAAATCCTGTTCTGCCAATGTGATTGTCACTGAACCTGCTGATTCATGAACCAACAGGGTTGTGAAGTAAATGTTGGAACCAATAATGTCTGCAATGACATTTGGGCCATTGTTGCTTGCTGTATCTGAAATGATTACAAAATCACCAACCTGCATATCAGGAAAAGAACCCACCACTGTCATATGTGAAGACTTGATAACAGGTGCAAACAATGTGTAAGAATATGAACGGTTGAATCTCTTAATGCATGCAATAAAATTGTCATTGTCAAACCTCCAATCCTTGCTGTCAAAATACTTCCTTCTTGTTATCTCCCATGCATAACCACTTGCAATGAATTTGCTGATTCTCTCAAAATTATTTTTAACCTCTGATAATGTTGTCCTGTAAGTTCTTTTGGTAAGAAATTCATCTAAACCATTGTATTCTTCAGCTTCCCATTTCTCATATCCAAACTTAAAGGTTGCATATACTTCAGATTCTTGGCACTTCCTTTCCACCTGATTCACTGCATCACAATTCATCAATACATCATTGCTGTAAAAATATTTCCAATGCTCAACCCTTATCCTTTTGAACCCTGCATGCATGTCATCTTCCTCCACACCAAATCCAATGTGGTGAATTGGGTCAAGTCCCTCCCACATATCCTTCATGGAAACTGTCATCAGAAAAGGTTCATCTGGAATCCTGTTCTCCTGCTTCCTTATAAACAAACCCTTACTTATTATCTCCAAACTGCCACAACCATCTGCACTGCTTACATAAGGTTGTGAATCTGTCCTTCCAAAGTAATCACTGTAAACCCTCATCTTGTCATCAGTGATTGCTTCTGTTATCCTGCTCAATGTTTCATTGACAAGGAATGCTTTTGACAATGATGAAGGTGTGATGCTGATTGTGGATGCTTTGAAATATGTTTCCACATCAAACACCACTTCCATTGCAGGTTCATCACTGTTGCTTTCATCAATTGTCCTGTTGTGTAATGTGGAAATGAATAAATAAAATCTGTCACCTGCAACCATTTTTAAATCAGTGGCAAATGAAAGGTCAAATGGTAACTCATCACCATCATGCATGCTGTCAACCCAATAATTAAGGGAAAAGAATAAATCCTGAATATCAAGATATTCAAAATCTTCCTTCAACTCTCCTGTTTTACTTATTGGCAATCTGCAAAAAAACATTTTCACATTATCCAATGCACTCACCCTGCAAGTCAGCTTTCCTTTTATCCTGTATTCAATATGAACAAAATCATTCACCTCATTATAATTGGGTGATTCAGGCCCGTAATTAATAATTGCTGTCAATGCATTTGGCCATATATAACTAACTCCCCAAGCATTTCCCGGTGGTGTTTCAAACCTGATTGCATCTTGTGAACCATTGTTTATCTCCCCATCAAGGTCTGCTGCATAATCATATTTTGGTTGCGGTTCAAAATAAAAACTTCCAATTTCAGCAACAGCAGTTTTGGTCATCCCAATACTTATCATCCCATATTCAGCTTTTGAAGTCCCACTTGATAAACCAACAACACCTTCAATGGTTGTCCCATTGGCAATCTCATTCAATGCATAATCTTCAATATAAATTCCCTTGGACGGTAAGACAATATCAAACCCTAACTTATTATAAGGCATTAATGCAGTCACCTCATCAAATCCTTTGTCAGTCATCAAATTAACCTGTTGGTCAAACCTGTTGGTGAATGCCATCACATCAGAAGTGGTTTCAATTGGTATCTTCACAAAACATGCATCACCACATGTGAACTTGTATTGACCAAATAATAATTGTCCTCTATACAATTCTTTATATCCCTGCTCACCACAATCCAATTCAATCACCATTGTCAACTTTCCCTGCACTCCATATGCTTCATATTCTGTTTGAATCATCTTCATACTTGCACCATAAAAAGTGAAGTCATTGCCAGCATAATCAAACACAATCCCATGTTTATCCAAATCCCTTTTGATGATAATGTCACAAGCATCCCAACCTTGTGGCTCTTCAATTAAAGTTGTTACATTATCCCTGTCAATCAGGGTGAATCTCCAATTCATAATGAATACCTCTTATTCTGAATCCTTGTGATATTGTTCCTTTCTTCCAGATATATTGACAACCCATTTGCATCAGCATTCATGGTCATCCTTGGTCTTCCATCAGTATATTTTGCAACTGATTGACCAATCCTGTCATAATCAATTATGAACCCATTTTGATTGACATGAGTTGGTGATAATTCATTCATGACAGGCATTGAATAATGTGGTGCAACCTTGGCAAGATATTCTTCAAACTTCATTTCATGCATTGCTTCCAATGCAGGTTTGTATTTTTCAGTTGCTTCAGCAGTTGTCACCCATTCCCTTCCATGCACAACACCTGCAACTTCATCCTTCCTCTTATTACCTGTCCAACCACCTTTTCTGAATCCCGGTTGTTGAGCACTGATTTTTGCAACACTGATTGCAGTGGTTGCAGCAACAACAGCAGCAAGGATGACACCTGCAATGATTGTTGGTGCAGTGGCCAGTGCATTTGTAATTCCAACCAAACCATTGATGATTGCTGATGACTTTTTTGCTTTTTTATCTTCCTCAAATGCTTTCAGCTTTAATTGCCTTTCCTTTGCTGCATACCTTTTATTAATATCATCTTTGTTCTGTTCAGTTAAATTTTTAGCATTCAATTCTGCTTCCTTCCTTGTGTTCAATTCCTCAATATCCTTTTCCAATTGTGCTTGCCTTGCTTGTGCTTGTGCAGCTTGAATTTCATTGAACACACTTGCAATTGTTTGTGCAGCAGCCATTGCAATCACCTTCCTTTTTTCAACCTGCAACTTGTCTGCATTAATCTGTCCCAAATCATGCTTGGCATTAAGGTCATCAAGTTTTTTCTTCACATCAGTTGCTTGTTGGAAGATTTGGGTTGCAGCATTATCACCAAATGTCTTCACCATCTGCTGTCCAACACTATTCATATAATCTGTAAATTCATCCTGTTTTTTCTTCCTCTTCTCAATTCCATCAATATAAGTTTTAGTCAACTTGTCTTGGTGGGCTCTTGCATCCTTCAACCATTGCGGTTCACCTGCATCAGCAATTGCTTCAGGTGGTTTTGCAAGGACTGTTGCTTTCATTTGCTCCTTCAATAATGCAATTGTTTTGGTATAACCTGCATTCACTCCTTCAATTGCAACCTTTTCAGCAGTCAATGCAAGGATTTTTTCACCTTCTGTTTTTGCAGCTTCCAGTGCCACCCTTTTTTGAAGATTGATAAGCATGTATTGCAATTCAACAATCTCACCTGCTGCTGCTGCTCTTAATGCAAAACCATTCTTCTCATTTTCAAGAATTGCTTTTTGCTTTTCAATCTCACCTTCAATGATAACTTTTGCAGCTTCATCCCTTGCCTTTTTATCAGCTTCAATTAAAGCAAGTCTTTCCTTTTCCTTTTCCTTGGAATCATCCTTGATTTTTTCTTCCTTCTTCTTATCAATTTCAACCATTCCCCTTGCTCCATCAACAGTTGCTTTCAGAAGAAAATTCATTTTCTCACCATTCAACCTTAAAGAATCTCTTGCAGCATCCTTCTCCATTTGAAAATTTTCCTTAATCTGCTTCTGCTTTGCTTCCTTTGAAACACCACCATAATTGCCACCTGTTCCTGCTGTACCTCCTGAAACAGTTGCAGTGTCATCCTTTGCTTCTGCAAGTTTCTTGTTTGCTTCTGCTGCTTTTAATTCCAAATCCAATTCAATCTGTAAATTTTCAGCAGCAAGTTTTTCCATTTGTGCTGCTGCTGCATTTGCTCTTGCTTTCCTCAATATGGATGCAGCAGTTAAATCATAAGCATTCCCAACCTTCCCTGTAAGGATTTGTTCATTGGTCAGTTTTGCAAAATAATCAGGATATTCTTCTTTCAAATCCTTAACAATCTGCAATCTTGTTTCCATTGGAACATTGGTGGATTCCACCTGTGCTTTCAATATCTTCAAATCAGCAGTTTCCTTTCCAGCAGATTCAGAAATTTCCTTGTTCATTTCTGTCATCAGCTTTGCTTTCCAATTTGCATCTTCAATGCTTTTTGCATAGTCATACATGCCTTTTGCCGCCAATGCAATTATTGCAATCACTGCTCCAATCCCTGTTGCCAGCAGTGCAATCCTGAATGCTTTCATTGCTCCTGTACTTGTACCAACTGCAAATGCATACACCTTTTGTGCAGCAGTTTCCAACTGAATCTTCAGGATGCTTTGACCTCTTAAAAAATTCTCCACCTCCTTCAAACTGTTGGTCACTGCCATCAGTGCATTGAGTTTCACCAATGCCTTTTGCATGTCCTCATTCTCTTCACCAAATAATGCAACAGCACCTTCTGCCAGTTGGAAACCTGTTGCAAACATTCTGATTCCTTCAACAGCAGTGTCCAATCCTTTTGTATCTGAAGACAATGCTCTTATCCTTTCAGCAGTGTCACCAATTTGGTCTTGCAGTTGGCCAGCTTCAATGGCCATGTCCATGAATGCTTGTGAATCTTCAATCCCATTTGCTTCCATCACCTGCATTGCTTGTGATAACTCCCTCAACCTTGTTTTCATGCTTACTGCTCTTCCTTCCACCTGCTGAAATTGGTCACCCAACTCACCAACCACATTGCCTTGAATGGTATCAACAAAATCTTCCATTGTCATTCCAGCAGCTTGCAGTGCAGTCTTAAATTCCACAATGGAAACACCTGCTTCAGTCAATCCACCTGTCACCATTGCATGAATGGACTTGTTAAAATCATTCACACTTACTGTCCCTTTTTGCGCTCCACTTATCATGGTCTTAAAGGACTTGGTTGCCTGTGCTTCAAAATCCTTCAGTTGCTTGGTGCCAAATGCACCAACAGCAGCTTTTTGACTGTTCCTTAATTTGTTGACATATTCATCAAGTTTGGTTCCTGCATCACCCAACAATTTTTGACGTTCAGCAATCTCCTTATTCATCTTATCAGCTTCTTCCCTTGCCTTCTTTTCAGAATCGGTCATGCTGTCAACCTGCTTCTTTGCTTCGGGAACACCTGTTGTCTGAACACCTACATTTATTAAAATATTATCAGTTGCCATGATTTAAAAGTTGTTTAATATTCTTTTCCATTTAATCTTTCAAACTGCTTGACAGGTTTCTTCATCCTTTCATTTAAAATGAACATATACCTCCACAATGTTAACTCCATTACATCCTTTATTTTTGAGGGTTCATTGTCAGCGATAAATAAGATTTGCCTTTCAATTTCTTTGTCTGTTCTTCCGGCAACATTTGTAATAAAGTGTCCAAATGAATCTGATTTAACTTTTCCTGTACTTGAATATAATTCCTTAAATTCCCATTCATATTCTTTAAAACAGGCAACAACTCCTGCAAAGGATTCAGCAAAAAAAAATCAGTTCCACCATATTTTTTCCAGTGTGAAACCTTCCTTGCATTCAATGCATAATCATAATCATTGACATTCTCATCAGCAGTAAAAAACACAATGCTTGCAATCTTATAAACCAACTCCATGTCAATGGCAATTTCCAACCTCTGATTCAGTTGGTCATTCAGCTTCTTAATGTTGTAAATGTTTATCTTGGTTTTAAGCAACTGTTCATCCACTGCTTTGACATGCTCCTTCAAATATTCCATGCTGCATTTCATTCTCATTTCCTCATAAAACACCATCGTCTTCAATCCACGCAATGCAGGAACATTGTTGAAGTCCTCAAACTGGAAGTAATCAATGCCACCACAAGTGAATGCATGCTTGATTGGTGCATTGACCTTGGGGAATTTATTTTTTCTGAATATCCTGTTGATTATCTTTTGTAAGACCATTTTTGACAAGGTTTTCTTTAAGTTGATAATGGTGGCCAGCTTGAATGACATGACCTTTGTTCAGTATCTTGAACAGCTTTGGACGCAATAAAACAAGGAACCCTCTGAAGTCCTTGTTGGCACAATCAAAACCCTGTCCACTTGGGCATGCACATTTACTGCAAATCCACCCAAGGGATTCCAGTTCACTCTTCTTCTCCTTCATCTGATTTGGATTTAGCAATTAATGAATCAATGATATAATTACAACCACCAATGGCAAATAAAAAAAGCAAGTAATCCCATGTCAGGGAAAACTTACTTAATGTGAACAGGGTTCCCCAAATGCTTGCCATGCATACTGGACAACCATATAAAGGTTTTCTTGCATAACAGGCAAGTGTTAATGCCCAATTCTTTGCAGGTAATGCAGCCCACAAGTGTTCAAATAATCTTGGGATGAAATGAAATATCATCCCCTCCTTCATGGCTGTGTAAATGAAAATAATCTTGAAGGAAGTGACAACCACCAATGCAAAATATTCCAACATGATGAATGGAAGATTGAAAAAAAATGGGTAGCTGTTTTGTTGCTGCTTAACGCATTACAACCGGAAGAAGAATGTGAAAGTAAATGTTATGCATAAAAAATGCAAAAAAAAAGGGAAGGTGGAAACCTCCCCTGCCCAATAAAATTTAATATCATACAAATGAACAGTTATGAAGGTAAGTGCTTTTTGTCCAATCTCTTCACTTCCTCCATTGCAAATCTTGCTCTTGGAAGTTCATTCTGTTCAATCCATTTGGTTGCTTTATTTATTAAGTCATTGCGAATGAATGAAATATATTGTTCAGTTGTGCATTCAATGTGTCTTCCAGCTTCCACACTTGCAATAAATGGGTTCAATGGTTTGACAATGCTGTTCAGTTTATCCTGAAGCAACTTCTGCTCATCAATAATGGTTCCATTTGTCGGGTTTACCTTATTAAGTAACTGATACCTGTCATTATTATTTTCCGGTAAAGGTTTAAACCAATCCAAAAAGGCATTGCAAAAGTACCTGAAGCAGTCAAGGGAATCTGATTGTTGTGCAGGGTTGTTCCTGTCAGTTTTCACAATGGTTCCGTCTGCTCTCCTTTTTACATTCTCCAAATCAAACACCAAGGAATTTGCATCAGTGCCATGAATGATGACATTGTAATATGCCAGCACTGAATTGATATGAGTTGAGTTTTTTGCTTGGGAAGGATTTGGTTTAACCTTGAATTGATTGTCACTTAATTTCAGGTAATGCTTAATCAATAAGTAATGTGTCACCTGCTCCTGAAATAAAGATGATACATTGTTCCCATTGTAGTCACCTGTCACAATGAACAGGCATGCAGGATATTTGATAAGCACATATTCACACACACCATCAACACCACCTTTGGGAATCCTTACCACTTCCAGCACCTTCACAATATTATTAAACCATTGGATGACAGTGCATGTCATTGGGTTGCGGTTGAAGTCCCACGATAAATAAACCTCATGGTTCCTGTCAAGGATTGGATGAGGGATATTGACACCATTGCTCACATGCTTGTCACGTTTAAAAGCAAATGCCCAAGGTGAATCATTTTCAACATTTCCCCACAATCCCAATGTGAACACCCTGTACCAATAAGGATTGTTCAGTTTAAGACTTTCATGGAATGCAATTCTTTGTGGACTTGCATATGGATTGTCCTGATAAGTGACATGGGTTGAACGATATTTCAGAACAGCAGTTTTTTCCTTGCCATCCTTAATGTATTTCACTTCAATGTTTCCGGTGAAGTTGACATTGGGTTCATGTGCTTTATAAAAGGTTTTGTAAATCCAAAAATCAGTGTAATCAGGTGTTGTTGCTTCAGGGTTAAAAGTTAGATATAATTTCACCCTCCCATAATCACTTCTTAAACCTGTCAGGATATTGACAAAAGCATCTTCATTCAGTTGGTTTGCTTCCTCAATCCAAGCATGTGAAGGATTGGTGAATGAACGTATTTGTGAAGGATTATCCATACCTCTTGCATGCATGGAATTTCCATTGAAGCATTTAATGGATAAGGGTGAGACAAGGAAGGTGAACATTTCATTGCAATCCCAATCTTCAACATTGTCCTTTATCATTTGCCATTGGGATTCCTTTATGCTTTCATAAGTCTGCTTGATAAGCAATGCTCTGAAGTAAGGAAGTGACATGCATGCTTCACTGAAAAGTTGAGCAACAAATTTTGACTTCCCTGAATCCCTTCCACCAAAAATCAATTCAATGTCAATGTCATCATGAAGGTCAATGAGGTGTTGAAAACAATCAAGATAAATTCCTTCATCAATTTCAACTTCCTTCATTTAATTCAATATCTTTTTTTCGGGTAACAACAATCTTCCTTTCAGTGATTTCAGTTTCTTGTTTTGGCATTCCAAGTGCCTGATTTATCATTGCAGTGAATGCAATTGAATCACTCTTCTTGATTGCCTTTTCCATTTGCTGAAGTCCCATCAATTGTCCAACAGTCATGTCCAGCACTTGTTCACCATAAGCAGCAACCAATGATTTTTTGATTGGTGATTTGGCTGAAAACTTGTACTTCATGTCAAGCATTTCCTTCAGGACTTGCCTTGTGAATTTCTTCCTGTCCCAACCTGCTTGCTTGACTGCATTTGACGGTTGATAATCTTTTGAAAAGTGTTTTCCATCTTCTCCATTCAGTTTTTTATACCCACCATTTTTCTTTTGTGGAACATTTGTGGAATCTTCCATTGCTTATTGTGTTGACTGTTAATGGATTAACAAAGTGAAGTTCATAATATTATGGATGACATTTCGGGAAAATGTTTCACATGGAACATTTTTGTTCTGTTATGACCAAGTAAATCTTCCACAAAATGTGCATATCTGCTCAATTTTGATGAGGGAAAATTAAATAAAAGTTACTGTATAAAACATGAAAGGTTTTACCTCATCTGTTTTAAGGGTTTTGAGGTGGTTTTAGCGGGTTTTGCGGGTTGGATGAAGGAAGAGTTGCCTGAAGGTGTTAAAAGGGAAGGAAGGTGGCAAGGGATTGATTTGTGAGAGGGAATAAAAAAAGGTTGACAACCTTTTCAGGTGCCAACCAATGATTGTTCAGTAATGCAGGGAACTTCTCACAGGAACCTGCCTGAACAATTATGCAAAGTTAAGAGAATCTTTTTTTGAGTTTTTCATAAGTTTCCCTGTCAATAAAACCCATGTTCCAATTTTGGTTAAGGTCTTCAAGTTGGGCATTTTTAAGAAGGTCATTTTGGAAGAAGACAAGTTTGCAGGTTTCATTGAGGAAGGGATTATCTGCAATGGCTGCAATCAGTTTTTCTTTGACAGCATAAAGTTCTTGCTTGGAATCAGCTTCAATGGTAATGGTTAATTGTTCAATCATGGTTGTGATTTGTTGAGGTTTTAAAAATTTTTATAAGGTTGGAAGTCCATACATTTCCCTTGTTACTATTTTACCATACCAACTTCGGTCAAGGTGCAGCAGGAATAATTTTGTGAGTTCTTCATCAAGGTGCAATGTCAATTCAGTTCCATCACCTGCTGTTGCAGTAATCTCCAAGCATTTGCCGTCTTTCCTTGGCATGACAAATTTGAGTTCTTTTTGTTTTGTCCTGAACCATTGGCTTGGTTTATGCCAATTTCTAAAAAAGGATTTTTTCATTTTTATTGATTGTGAAGGTGGTGAGGTTTCATGCTCACCACCTGATTTTTTTAGTTTTGGTTTTGTTGGAATTGGTTCCAGTGTGCATAAACCCTTGTGTCAAGTTCTGGACTGCTGATTGTGTGCATTCCGGTTTTGTTGCTTATCATCCACCACCTGTCACCATTTTGTCTTAACTGGACTTCAGGGTTGCCATCCATTGTGGCCACAAGGACTGAAGATGCAATGATTACTTCT
>Ga0209593_10000059_pt1 | contig 56329 bp, 46 predicted proteins | sample PPLLaktember2015_3_FD_187260 | JGI IMG/M metagenome (GOLD analysis project Ga0209593, IMG submission 187260) | Freshwater sediment microbial communities from Prairie Pothole Lake near Jamestown, North Dakota, USA - PPLs Lake P7 Core (6) Depth... | ecosystem: Environmental > Aquatic > Freshwater...
TTTTTCACCCTTCAATCTAAGCAGTCCTGAGGACAATAAATTAAGCCTCCGTTTTGCCGGGTTGCTTTTTGGAAACATTGCCGCATCAATTTGCAGTAATACCGGAATATTTACTGGCGGTGACGTAGTTAAGATGATCCTGGCCGGTGCAGATTGCGTGCAGGTGGTCAGTACGGTTTATAAAAACAAGATCGAATATATTTCCATAATGTTAAAGGATATTCAGACATGGATGGAATCAAAAAATTACCATAGCCTGGGCGAATTCAGGGGCAAGCTTTCCCAGAAGAACACCACCGATCCCTTTGTTTATAAACGTGCCCAGTATATTGAGCTTCTTCTTAAGTCGGATCAGATCTTTAAGAAATACCCCGCTGTCTGAAAACAGGCAGAGACAGGTTCAGTGGCTTGTCTCTGCAAAAAATTATTTTAACAATCTGATCTTATAATGGACATCCACCTTAAGTTTGGTGATGTCGTTCAATTTTCCCTTTATTAATTTCTTCCTGAGAGGAGGAATGCGATCAATGAACATGATCCCGTCCAAATGGTCATATTCATGTTGAATAACCCTTGCTTTAAGACCTTCATATTCTTCCTCAATTTTGTTGAAGTTTTCGTCATAATAGCGGATTCTCACTTTGTTATGCCTTTCCACATCTTCGCGTAATTTGGGAAGACTCAGGCAGCCTTCATTCATCTGGACATTTTCTCCGTCAAGATGAAGTATTTCGGGGTTAATAAATGCTTTCTTAAAGTCCTTCATCGTTGCATCCTCACCTTCGAGTGAAGTGCCGTCGACAACAAAAATGCGTATTGACTTTCCGATTTGGGGCGCAGCCAGCCCCATCCCATCAGCTTTATACATGGTTTCAAACATATCGGCCAGCAATTGCTTCAATTCAGGATAACCTGCATCAATTTCCCTGGCTACCTGCCTCAGAATTGGAGAACCATATACAACAACGGGATAGACCATAATGAAATTTACGATTTACGACCTGCCTGCCGGCAGGCAGGTTTACGATTTACCTTGTTTTTTACTGTTTTCCCGGTATTCCAGGTAAGATTGCAGGATAATGACAGCGCTGACGGCATCCACAAGCGCCTTATTCTGCCGGGCTTTTTTCCTGACACCGCCCATCAATATAGCCTGCCTGGCCAGTTTAGAAGTAAACCTTTCATCCATCAGAAATACCTCTTTTCCGGGAAAAGACTTTCTCAGTTTTTCCAAAAAAGGATCAATAAATCGAACAGCTTCAGACGGTGAATTGTTCATTTTCCTTGGATATCCAACGACGAATGAATCCACCTGTTCCGCAGCAGTGTATGAATTGAGAAATGAAAGCACTTCTGAAGTCGGAATCGTGATCAGGCTGTTGGCGATAATTTGCAATGGATCTGTGACCGCAATGCCGGTTCTTTTTTGTCCCAAATCGATCCCGACTATTCTTCCCATTTTTACTTGGTAAAATCCATGGCAGCCAGCCTTTTATAGCTATTGTAGCGCCATTTGGCATTTTCTTCAGCAGCCAGGAATAATTCCGTAGCTTCCTTCGGAAAGGCCTTCTTCAGTGATGTGTAACGGACCTCGCTGTTAAGGAAATCCTGGAACTTGCCCCATTCCGGGGGTTTTGAATCCAGTTCAAACGGATTCTTGCCTTCCGTTTCCAACATCGGATTGTAGCGGTACAGGTGCCAGTAACCCGCATTTACAGCAAGTTTCTGCTCTTCCTGTGATTTATCCATGCCCAGTCTCAACCCATGGTTGATACAGGGTGAATAAGCTATGATAAGGGAGGGACCCGGATAAGCTTCAGCTTCCCGCAATGCTTTCAGGTACTGATTCTGGCTGGCTCCCATGGCCACCTGAGCTACATAAACATAGCCGTATGTCATTGCCATGGCACCCAGGTCCTTTTTCCTGACCCGTTTGCCAGCTGCGGCAAATTTAGCAACTGCCCCGATCGGTGTAGACTTGGAAGCCTGTCCACCGGTATTGGAATAAACTTCGGTATCCAACACGAGCACATTCACATTTTCGCCGGATGCAAGAACGTGATCCAGACCGCCATAGCCAATATCGTATGCCCAGCCGTCACCACCAAAGATCCAGATTGATTTTTTAATCAGGTATTGTTTCAGCTCCAATATTTCCCTGGCAACAGGATCCTTTTCCGTTGACAGTGCATCCAGAATCCTGAGTGTTGCTGCCGTGGAACCCCGTGCATCGTTTTTCGCCATCAGCCATTCTCCGAAAGCTTCAACAGTTTTATCTGACAAGCCCTTGTTCTGGCTTAATGATTCCTTCATTTTCCGTTCCAACCTTGACCTGAGTTTTTCTACGCCAAGAGCAATACCAAGTCCGTATTCAGCATTATCCTCGAAGAGTGAATTTGCCCAAGCGGGACCTTTACCTTCGTGATTGGTACAATATGGAGTTGAGGGGGCTGAACCACCATAAATGGAAGAACAGCCTGTTGCGTTGGCAACTATCATCCTGTCGCCAAAAAGCTGGGTAACCAGTTTAATATATGGTGTTTCCCCGCACCCACCGCAGGCACCTGAAAATTCAAACAGGGGCTGGGCAAATTGGGAGTTCTTCACAGCTTTGTCCACTTCAACCAGGTGATCCTTATATGTTACTCCGGACGACATAAATTCCCAGTTGGCAACTTCTGCAGACTGGCTTTCGAGGGGTTTCATCACCAGGGCCTTTTCCTTTGAGGGACAAACCTCTGCACAAACGCCACATCCGGTACAATCCAACGGGCTGACCTGTATCCTGTACTGCAATCCTTCAAAACCTTTGCCGATCGCCTTCAGGGTAACTGCGCCGTTGGCACCCTTTATTTCAGACTGATCCAGCAGGAAGGGCCTGATACAGGCATGGGGACAGACAAATGCACACTGATTGCATTGGATGCAGTTTTCTGATTTCCATTCCGGAATATTTACGGCAATACCACGTTTTTCATAAACGGTTGTGCCGGATGGAAAAGTTCCGTCTTCCCGGCCTGCAAAAGCACTTACCTTCAGATCATCACCCATCATACTGTTAATGGGTTCAACTACGTTTTTGATAAATGCCGGGACCTTCCTGGTTTCGGCTTTGGCCTTTGGCTGAAGTTTAGCCCATTCTTTCGGAACTTCAACCTTTTCAACCTCACTTCCGCGCTCTATGGCCGCAATATTCATGTTAACAATCTCTTCGCCCTTGCGTCCAAAGGTTTTTATAATAGCCTTCTTCATTTGTGAACGGGCATCTTCAAAAGGGATTACGTTGGCGATCCTGAAGAATGCAGATTGCATAATTGAATTGGTACGATTACCCAATCCTATTTCACTGGCAATCTTGGTGGCATTGATAATATAAAGTCTGATCTCATTTTCAGCAAGGGTTTTCTTAATGCTGTCCGGTAGTTTTCTCTTTGTTTCTTCGGCATCCCAAAGGCTGTTTAACAGGAAAGTTCCACCTTTTTTAATTCCCTTAAGCAAATCGTATTTCTCGAGGTAAGCCGGTACGTGGCATGCGACAAAATCCGGCGTTCCAACCAGGTAGGGTGAACGGATCGGTTTATCGCCAAAACGGAGATGTGAAACTGTAATCCCGCCTGATTTTTTTGAATCGTAGGCAAAATAGGCCTGCGCATATTTATCAGTGGAATCTCCGATGATCTTAATTGAATTTTTGTTGGCACCCACTGTACCATCGGAACCCAAACCATAAAATTTGGCTTCGAAAGTCCCCTTATCCGAAATGCTGATCTCTGGTTTCATGGGGAGCGAAAGATGTGTCACATCGTCATCAATACCTATCGTAAAATGCATTTTGGGTTCAGCAGAGGCCATGTTCTCAAAAACGCCGATGATCTGGACAGGAGTTGTATCCTTGGAACTGAGACCATATCGGCCACCCAGTATAAGAGGCTGACCAGGCTGTCCGTAGAATATGTCTTTTATATCGAGATAGAGCGGATCTCCATTGGCACCCGGTTCCTTGGTCCTGTCGAGCACCGAGATCCGTTTGACTGTTTTTGGTACCACATTCAGGAGGTATTTTGCAGAAAAAGGACGGTACAGGTGAACAACGACCACACCGGTTTTGGCACCCTTTGCGTTGAGATAGTCCACAACTTCCCGGGTTGTTTCCGTCACGGAACCCATCGCAATAACTATATTTTCAGCATCGGGAGCACCGAAATACCTGAATGGCGCATAGTCACGGCCGGTAAGCCTGGACATTTCCTTCATGTAACTGTCGACGATTTCCGGCAGGGCATCATAAAAGGGATTGGCTGCTTCCCGGCTCTGGAAATAAATATCAGGATTCTGAGCTGTACCCCGTGTAACCGGATGTTCAGGATTCAATGCCCGGTCGCGGAATTCCTGCAAAGATTTATAATCAAGCAGCCTGGCCAGATCTTCCATGTCAAGTACTTCAATTTTCTGGATTTCTGCTGAAGTTCTGAATCCGTCGAAGAAATGAAGGAAAGGAACCCTTGATTTAATAGCAGTGAGATGGGCGACAGCTGCCAGGTCCATAATCTCCTGAACACTACCTGTTGCGAGCATGGCAAAACCTGTTTGCCGGGTGCTCATCACGTCGCTGTGGTCTCCGAATATTGACAAAGCCTGGGCTGCAAGACTGCGGGCTGAAACATGAAGAACGGCCGGCAACAATTCACCGGATATTTTATACATATTGGGTATCATAAGCAACAAGCCCTGTGAAGCCGTAAAAGTAGTACCCAGGGATCCCGCCTGGAGGGCACCATGCAACGCTCCGGCAGCACCGGCCTCCGATTGCATTTCAACCAGCTTCACTTCTTCTCCGAATATGTTCTTCCTGCCATTGGCCGCCCACTCGTCGACATATTCCGCCATGGTTGATGAAGGGGTGATGGGGTAGATAGCTGCAACTTCACTGAACATATAAGCAATATGTGCGGCAGCGTAGTTACCGTCACAAGTTATAAAATTCTTTATAGTGCTCATTTTAACTCGCTTAATATTAGTATATTATGGTTCTTTTTTTTAAAAATGAAGGTACAAAAATACAATAAATCATAAATTTTATACTATCAATTCCTGATTTCAGCACTTATTCATTTTCATTTTAAATAAGTTCTGAAAATCAACAGGGACAGGATAATCACGAAATAAAAACTGCGGGTTTATGCCCGCAGTTTTCACCCTAAATCACGTTCATTCCCCGTTCATTGAGATCAGAAATTCTTCGTTTGTGTCGGTTTTGGCAAGTCGTTCACGCAGGAATTCCATGGCTTCGACAGAATTCATATCGGTGAGGTATTTTCTCAGGACCCAGATCTTGTTCAGGAAATTCCTGTCGAGCAGGAGATCTTCACGTCTTGTACTGGAAGCTGTTATATCAATGGAAGGATATATTCTGCGATTTGACAGTTTACGATCGAGTTGCAATTCCATGTTGCCTGTACCCTTAAACTCCTCAAAGATCACATCATCCATTTTTGATCCCGTATCGGTAAGAGCTGTTGCAATTATGGTAAGTGATCCGCCGTTTTCAATATTCCTGGCAGCGCCGAAAAAGCGTTTTGGTTTTTGGAGTGCATTGGAATCAACACCTCCCGAAAGCACCTTGCCCGAGGCGGGTGCAATCGTATTAAATGCCCTGGCAAGGCGGGTAATGGAGTCAAGCAAAATAACGACATCGTGACCGCATTCCACAAGCCTCTTTGCTTTTTCAATTACAATATTTGCTACCCGTACATGCCTTTCAGCGGGTTCGTCAAATGTGGAAGATACGACTTCCCCACGTACATTCCTGGCCATTTCGGTTACCTCCTCAGGGCGTTCATCGATAAGCAGTATGATAAGATAAACTTCAGGATGGTTGAGTGCAATTGCATTGGCGATATCCTGAAGCAGAATTGTCTTACCGGTTTTTGGCTGGGCGACGATAAGGCCCCGCTGACCCTTACCGATAGGTGAGAACATATCCACAACACGAACAGACAGGTTTGTTCTTTCTCCTGCCTTAATCAGTGTAAATTTCTCATTCGGGAAAAGCGGCGTCAGATAATCAAAAGGAACACGATCACGGATATAGTCAGGATTCCTTCCGTTGATCTCGATCACCTTGATCAGGGGGAAATATTTTTCTCCCTCTTTCGGAGGCCGTATGGTTCCTGTCACAGTATCCCCGGTCTTAAGTCCAAACAACTTAATTTGGGATTGTGAGACATAAATATCGTCGGGAGAATTCAGGTAATTGTAATCCGATGAACGCAGAAAACCGTAACCATCGGGCATAATTTCCAATACACCCTGACAAGTAATAATGCCGTCAAATTCGGTGGGTTTTTCCTGTACATTCTTTTTTTCAAAGGGTACTCGCTGTTGATTTTCCCACCTGGGCTTGGGTTCCTGTTGCACAGAAACAGCGGATTCTTTTTCAGGCAGAATTTCCGGGATTGTGGTCTCTTCCGCATCCATTTCGACCGGAAGTATTTCCTCAAATTCCGCATTCTTAACCTGCTTTTCCTCATCGATCATGCCGATGGTTTTATCCAGCAATTCTTCCCTTGATATATTTTTATCCCTGTCCTCGGGCTTCACAAATTCCCTTCTTTTTCTGAAATCCTCAAATCTTCTTTTCTTATTGTCACCCGAACGGTTAAAAAAACTGCCGCCGTCACGGGGTTTATTAAGCTGCAAGGGTGCAGGCTCAGGTTTTAGTTCCTCCGTGATAACGTCCTGTCGGAAATCGGGCCTGTTTTCCGGACGGTTTTCAGCGTTTAATTCAGGCCTGTCGTTTTCCGGGCGCCGGGGCCTGCGGCCCCTCCTTTTATGATCGGGATTATATGGAATTTCGGGTTTTTTATCTGTTTTTTTAACTTCGGTTGCCATTATAGCCTGTTCATCCAGGATCTTATAAATGAGATCCTGCTTTCTCAAAACGTCAGCCTTTTTAACATTTAATTGCTTCGCAATCTCCTTGAGCTCAGGCAGTAACTTTTTGTTAAGCTCTAAAATATCATACATAATTGATGGTGAAAAAAATTTTTAAATAGAATATAAATCACATCAAACTTAACTATTACGCTTGCAGGTAAATACCACACCAGGTATGAATATGGAATTATAAATAAAGTATAGATGGATTACTAACGGGAATTATCGTGCAATAATACGTAATTCATAGCAAAAACCAAAAGAAAAGATAAATTATTTTTAGTACGCTTTGTTGTAAATTTGATTACCTTTAGCTACCCGAACCAAATCCTGCCATATGAGACAATTAAAAATTGTCAAACAGGTTACTAACCGTGAAACCCCTTCATTGGATAAATACCTGCATGAAATAGGCAAGGTTGAACTTATAACGGCAGAAGAAGAAGTAGAGTTAGCCCGTAAGATCAAAAATGGTGATGAGAAAGCACTTGATAAGCTGATTAAGGCCAATCTCCGCTTCGTGGTTTCAGTTTCCAAACAATATCAGAACCAGGGTCTTAGTCTCCCTGATCTCATTAATGAGGGTAACGTTGGATTGATCAAAGCTGCCCAGCGATTTGATGAGACCCGCGGATTTAAATTCATTTCCTATGCAGTTTGGTGGATAAGGCAATCGATCCTGCAGGCGCTTGCCGAACAGGCAAGGATAGTCAGGCTTCCCCTGAATAAAATTGGTTCGATCAATAAGATCAATAGGACATTTTCAGAACTTGAACAGTTGTTTGAACGGGAGCCGAGTGTGCAGGAAATTGCAGAGGTACTTGAGATTGCGCCAGATGATGTGAAAGAAGCAATGAAAAGCGCCAGCCGCCATGTTTCAATGGACGCCCCGATCAAGGACGATGAGGACGGAACATTGTATGATGTGCTCCTGAGCAAGGATACGCCCAGTCCGGATAAAGGGCTGCTAACCGATTCCCTCCGGAAGGAGATCGAAAGGGTGCTATCCCTCCTTACATACCGTGAGGCAAATATTCTAAGGTTATATTTCGGCCTGAATACTAAATACCAGTATACCCTCGAAGAAATTGGTGAGGAATTTAATCTTACCCGGGAAAGGGTAAGGCAAATAAAGGAAAAAGCCATTAAAAGGCTTAAAAATGCAACCCGCTGTAAATTATTAAAAGCCTACCTTGGTTAGAAAGATTTTCCTACATTTGTTCATAATGATTTACTGTGCCTTATGAGCAGATTTGTTGCGCCATCATTGCTGGCAGCTGATTTTTTGAACTTACAGCGTGATATTGAACTTGTCAACACAAGCGAAGCTGATTTTCTTCACCTCGATATTATGGATGGTCAGTTTGTACCCAATATTTCCTTTGGCCTTCCCATCGTTTCTGCGGTTAAGAAACAAGCCAGGAAACCACTGGATGTTCACCTCATGATCATAAAGCCCGAACAATACCTGGAAAGATTCAGGGATGCAGGGGCAGATCTTCTTACCGTCCACCTTGAAACCTGTCCACATCTGCACAGAACGATCCAGGAAATTAAGGAACTTGGTATGAAGGCGGGAGTGGCCTTGAATCCGCATACACCTGTTTCTCTGTTGGAGGAGATTATTCCCTACATAAACCATGTGCTGATCATGTCCGTGAATCCTGGCTTCGGCGGACAGCAATTCATTGAATCAAGCTATGAGAAAATCAGGAAAATGAAAACCCTGATCGGGATGACGGGCTCACAGGTACTGATTGAGGTTGACGGAGGTGTTGAGGTTCACAATGCCGCCCGATTGATCAAGGCAGGTGCAAATATATTGGTGACCGGAACTTCCGTATTTCATTCCGGAGATCCAAGGCAAACAATTCATGAATTAAAAACCGCAGGTTTATAAACAGGAGGTCATTAAATGAAAGCCCAAGGCTATTTAACCCGGATCGTATTGCCGGTTTTTTTATCCGGAGCCATGCAAATTGGCGTGCATGCCCAATCAGGTGACATAAAGTTATCGGACTGGAAACCTGTGAGCCAGCTGGTGGTCAAGGAAACCAGGATACTGATGCCCAGATACCCGGTCATTGACATTCACAATCACCTTGGAAATCTGGACAACATGGAAAAATACCTCGCTGAAATGGACAAAGCCGGCATCTGGAAATGTATAAGTTTAGACGGAAGATCCGCAGGAGATTTTTATAAGGAGCATTTAAAGGCAGCGCAAAAGGTATCACCTGACAGGCTTCTTGTATTTTTCAGTCCCGATTTCAGCAGGATCGACGAACCTGAATTTGGGCGAAAAGAAGCATTGAAGCTTGAAGATGCCGTGAGATCCGGTGCACGGGGTATGAAAATATTCAAGTCTCTTGGTCTTACTATTAAGGACAAAAGCGGCAAACTGGTCGCCGTGGATGATCCAAGGATCGATCCGATATGGGAAAAGTGCGGGGAACTGGGTATACCCGTTATGATCCACGTATCTGATCCCAAGGCCTTTTTCACACCATTTGACCGTTTCAATGAAAGGTATGATGAATTGAGTACACATCCGGACTGGTCCTTTTACGGAAACGGATTTCCTTCAAAGGAAGAAATAATTGCACAGCGAAACAGGGTGATCGCCCGGCATCCCAATACGGTATTTATAGGCGCGCATTTTGGAAACATGCCGGAGGATTTGGGTCGCGTAGGCATGTGGCTCAATGAATACCCGAATTTTTATGTTGATATTGATGCCCGGATCAGCGAGCTCGGCCGACAGCCCTATACAGCACGAAAATTTATGATCACATGGCAGGACCGGATCCTGTTCGGTACTGATACACACCCGGATGCAGAGGCATACCGGATTTATTTCAGGTTCCTGGAAACGGATGATGAATATTTTGATCCGGCGGGAGGACACCACATTCAGGGCCGCTGGATGATCTATGGCCTCTATTTACCGGATGAGGTCCTGGAGAAAATATATAACATGAATGCTCTTAAGATCCTGGGAATGCTTACAATGAACAATCAATAACCTGTCAATGAGAATATTCATCCATACTGGCGTAATTTTGTCCTGTGCAATATTATTAACCGGAATTACCGGCGGAATATCCGCACAGGAACCTAAAATTATATTCGGAAAATCAGTTTCCCTTAACCATACCCTCACAATATCAAAAGAGAAGAAGATACCTGTTTCATGGGTCAATGTAAATACTGCCGATGATACCTGGCATCTGGAAAAGGATGTACTGGTCTGTTCAGGTCATCCGATAGGAGTAATGAGGTCTGAAAAACAATATGAGAATTTCATACTTCACATCGAATGGATGCATACCGAGCCGGGCGGCAACTCCGGTGTTTTCGTCTGGAGCAATGCAAACCCTCCCGCAGGTAATCCTTTACCCGACGGGGTAGAGGTTCAAATGCTTGAACTGGATTGGGTGAATCTGAATAAACGTGACGGAGTAACTCCCCCCGTGGCATACGTTCACGGTGAGCTTTTCGGTGTAGGGGGGGTGCGGACTGTTCCTGACAATCCAAGAGGTGAAAGAAGCAAATCAGTTGAGAATTTATGCAGGGGAAAAGGCGAATGGAATACCTATGACGTTGTTTGTGTCGATGGTACGATAAAATTATCCGTGAATGGAAAGTTTGTAAACGGTATTTCAATGGCATCCCGGAAAAAAGGCTATATATGCCTGGAATCAGAAGGTGCACTTATCAGGTTTCGTAATTTAATGCTTGTCGAATTGCCACCCGGTGTTACCTCCGTTGAGAACTCCGCTCCTGAATTAAAATAGTCTTGCCCTGACCGATCGCCAGCTTTCGGGCACATTATTCCACTGTCTTTTCTTATTTATTCTAAATAAAAATAGGTAAGAGCAATTTAATTATTATAATTTTGAAATTGCGTTCTTAGGAGTGATAGGCAAATGGAACCCTTTCAGAGTGGGAACGCAAGTTGAATTAAACTGCTTATAATGGGTCAGCTGACCGGATTTTCTGAAAAATTATTGGAATCTGCCCCGGACGCAATGGTGATTACAAACCATGCTGGGACAATCATCATGATCAACGCTCAGACCGAACGCCTTTTCGGATTCCGGCGGGAAGAAATCATCGGAAAAAAAGTTGAATTCCTTATTCCTGAACGGTACCGGAAGGTACATTCCCATCACCGTGACGGATATATCGCAAATCCAAAGGTTCGTGGTATGGGAGTTGGAATGGAGTTATTCGGCAAACGCAGGGACGGCACAGAATTCCCGGTTGAAATCAGTCTGAGTCCCGTGAAAATAGCTGACGAGGATAGCATTATTGTCATTTCAGCCATCCGGGATATTTCAAAACAAGTCGAGTGGAAGGCAGAAATAAAAAGGCTAAATGAGAATCTCGAAGAGCTGGTTAAAGAACGAACCGAAAAGCTTGAGCTTTCCTTGCTGAATGAAATGGCGGCCCGTAACGAAAATGCCAGGATTGCCACTGAAAATGAGAGATTGTACAGGGAGGTACAGGAAACCAATTCCGAACTTGAGCAAAGAGTTGCTAAACGTACGCTGGCACTTGAAACCATCAACAAGGAACTGGAAGCATTTTCTTATTCTGTTTCGCATGATCTTAGGGCACCTTTGCGCAGCATTGACGGATTCTGCAATAAGATCCTGAAAGAATACGGTCACTTGCTTGATGAAAAGGGCAGGGATTATTTCGGCAGGGTTAGGAATGCCAGTCAAAAGATGGGGCAACTAATCGATGACTTGCTAAAACTTTCCAGGATCTCTCGCGTGGAAATGGCTGTGGAAAAAACAAATCTTTCCGAGCTGGCCGAAACAATTATCACTGAACTTAAGGCTGCATTTCCGGAAAGAAAGGCTTTAATTGATATACAGCCTGAAATGATTGCAAATGCTGACCGGAACTTAATGCTGATTGCATTGCAAAATCTGTTAAGCAACGCCTGGAAGTATTCAAGAAATCAGCCAATTTCCAGGATTGAATTTGGTACATGCCTGCGAGATAATGAACCGGTATTTTTTGTCGGTGATAATGGAGTTGGCTTCGACATGAAGTATGTCCACAAGCTGTTTGGGGCATTTCAACGTCTTCATGGCTCAACGGAATTTGAAGGGACAGGCATTGGTTTGGCAACGGTGCAGCGTATAATTCAAAGACATCACGGCACAATTTGGGCAGAATCCGAAATTAACAAGGGTGCCACCTTCTTTTTTACACTATAAAATATAAAGAAATGATTGGCAGTGGCAGAAGCATACTTTTGGTGGAAGATAATCCTGATGACGAATTATTGACCATTATGGCATTTAAGGATAATAACATAATGAATCCAGTTGTTGTAGCCCATGATGGAGAAGAAGCGCTTGAGTTACTTTTTGGCATCCGACCGGGTATTGACCCTGAGGTGAAAAAATTACCCCAGGTAGCTTTTCTTGATCTTAAACTTCCAAAGGTCGATGGATTGGAAGTGCTGCGGCAAATCCGTGCAAATTCAGCAACCAGGCTTTTACCCGTAATAATCCTTACATCATCGAAAGAAGAAATGGATATAATAAACAGCTATCAGCTGGGTGCCAACAGTTATATCCGCAAGCCTGTAGATTTTGAACAATTTTTAGAGGCAATCAAACAGTTGGGCCTTTATTGGCTTGTGCTCAATGAATTACCTTCATAAAACCTGACAAAATGAATAAACCACTTCGGGTTCTCATTATCGAGGATAATGAGGATGACGCCATATTGGAAATAGACGAATTAATCAGCGGGGGATTCGACATTGTATATGAGAGAATTGAAACCCGTGAAGCTATGAGGGAAGCGCTCAGAGATAAAACCTGGGATTGCATAATCTCAGATTATGCCATGCCTCAATTTTCAGGTCTTGATGCACTGACCGAGATGGTAAAGTCTAAACTGGATATCCCGTTTATCCTGATTTCAGGCATTATAGGCGAGGAAACGGCTGTGGCGGCAATGAAAGCAGGTGCCCATGACTATATCATGAAAAACAACCTTAAACGCCTGGTACCTGCTTTTAAGCGTGAATTGCATGAAGCAGAAGTCCGAAATCAGAAAAGACAGGCTGAAAATGCAATTCAGTTTGAGCGGATCCTGTTGCGCACACTTATCGATAATCTTCCGGATCTCATTTACATAAAGGACACCAAATGTCGCGTGATTACTGCTAACAAGGCCAATACCGAATACATGGGATACTCTTCCGAAACTGAAATCATCGGAAAGACGGATTTGGATATTTTCAACAATGAAAACGGAATCGCTGGCTATGAAGAAGATATGAATATTATAAGAAACGGACTTTCCGTGGTTAATCGTGAAAAGGTTATTATTGATGCAAAGGGAAATCCGCGATGGATGCTGACCACTAAAATACCCATATACAACAAACAGGGACAGATTTCGGGATTGGTGGGACTCGATCATGACATAACCGATCGCAAACAGATGGAACTGGAATTAAAAAATAACGAACAGGACCTTCTGAAACAAAACCTGGAGTTCCAGGCGTTAAACAATGAATATTTATCGGTCAATGAAGAGCTGACTGAGAGTATAAACAGAATTCAAAAAATGAATGAAGAGTTGATTATTTCAAAAAATAAAGCAGAAGAATCAGACAGGCTTAAATCAGCATTCCTGGCAAATATGAGCCATGAAATACGAACCCCCCTCAATGCGATTATGGGTTTTTCCGGATTTCTCAGGAATACCCATGAAACAGAAGAAAAAACGAAAGAGTATGTTGACATTATCGAATCAAGCGGAAAACAGCTTTTAAGCATTATTAATGATATTATAGAAATATCAATAATCGAGGCCGACCAGATAAAGATCGTCCCCGGTACCGTAAATATTACCAAGCTGGCCGGAGAGTTGTTTCAATTATTCAAGAAACAGGCAGATATTAAAAACCTGAATTTAATTCTTTATCCTGATAACTTGTCGGAAGATATTATTGCACAAACAGATGGATTCAGATTGAAGCAGATATTATGCAACTTATTGAATAACGCCATAAAATTTACATCGGGTGGAAAGATAGAATTCAGCTATACATTGCAGGATGAATTTCTTTTGTTCTCAGTTATGGATACCGGCATAGGCATTGAACCCGATATGCAGTCAATTATTTACGAACCTTTCAGGCAGGTGGAATCCGGATCCGCCCGGAATTACGGTGGCAACGGATTGGGATTATCCATTTCTAAGGCTTTGGTTGATAAGCTGGGTGGAACACTCACCCATAAATCAGAGCTCCGGAAGGGTTCAAACTTCACTTTTACCATTCCATATATTAAAAGTATTGAAAAAGAGAATAGTAGGAATCCAATACCGGACAATGATCTTGATTATCGTTGGGACCAGTACACCATACTTGTTGCAGAAGATGAGATGTTTAATTACTGTTATATAGAAGAATTGTTGTCATCCACAAATGTTCAAATGCTCCACGCATGGGACGGAAAGGAAGCAGTTGAACTCGTTAAACATCATCCGGACATTTCCCTGGTGCTCATGGATATTAAAATGCCGGAAATGGACGGATATGTGGCTACACGCATGATTAAAGAAATCAGACCAAGGTTGCCAGTAATAGCACAAACAGCATTTGCTTTATCAAAGGATAGGGAAAATGCGCTCCAGGCAGGGTTTGATTATTATATATCCAAACCCGTTTCACACAATTTCTTCAAAAAGGTTATAAGCAATTATTTGAGTTGAAACGGTAGGGTACAGTTTCAGGTTTCTGGTCTAATAACTTACAACCTACAACTTACAACCTGCCAGCCATCGAATAGCCCCAGCCGGGCAGGCAGGCCTACAGCCTACAGCCTACGGACTCAGGGATGTATATGCTTCCCCCTGTAATTTCTTCTCAGCAAATTTGCAGCTTCCGGATTTCCGTTAATTTCCTTCTTCTGCTGATCCCATTTCACCACAGATCCGGTGTAATACGAAATCATTGCCAGTTGAACAGTGGCTGTTGATTTAAATGCTTCCACGGTTGAACAGCTTATCAGTTTTTTGTCCTTTTTTCTTACAGCATTCAGGAAATTCTCCATATGATTTTCCTGCACATTTTCCGTAGACAGGGACAGGTCTTCGCGTTCGGAATTCTTAGCCGCCGGCATTACAACTATTTTCGAATCCTCAGCAAACAGGGTACCCTTGTCTCCGAAAAAGAAAATGCCATTGTTAAATTCTGCAGTCGGATCACCATTACCCCAAAGCCTGTGCTGCCAAATGACAGGGGCTTTATTAAATGACATAACGGCATTGAGTGTATCCGGAGTTGTTATTTTTTCCTTCAAAACGGTTATTCCACCCGAGGCAGTGAATTCAGTGGGCATCTCTTCATCCATTATCCTGCGGATAATGTCAATATGGTGAATACCCCAATCCACCAGGTGCCCGTTACCATACTCCTTCTCAAGCCTCCATGCCAGATGACCAATACTTGGCCTGTAATCAAGCTTGGGAGCAGGACCGCACCATTCCTCCCAATCCAGCGACTTTGGAGGAGGTTGAATCGTGGCATCCTGTAATTCAGGATTATAATGAATTTGCGCAAGAATTTGGTGCACTTTGCCAATCCGGCCATTTTCAATCAGTTCCCTGGTTTTTTGAAATGCCTTGCTCTGGCGACGCTGAAATCCGATTTGAACAATATTACCTGCCCTATCAGCTGCATTAACCATGGCCAGACCTTCCTGAACATCATACGACAGGGGTTTTTCACAATATATATCCAATCCTTTGGCGCAGGATGCGATAAACTGAAGTGCATGCCAGTGCGGTACCGTTCCGATAAAAATTACCTCCAGTCCTTTCATGTCAACCAGGTCCTGGTAATATTTAAATGTTCCGGGCCTTGTGCCCTGAAGTTTCTCAAGTTCATCTGCACTCTTTTCCAGGTGATCTGAATCCACATCACAAATGCCTGTAATCTCCACGCCGCCAATCTTTAGCGCGGCTTTGGCAATGACCATTCCATACCAGCCTGATCCAATCAGGCCGATCCTAAGCTTCCGTTCCTGAAAAAGGGAAGGAATATAAAATGACGTCGCCAATACAGCAGAACTCTTTGCCGTTACTCCAAGAAATTCTCTCCTTTTCATAAATGTGCTTTTTGTATCATGTTTTTAACTTCATCCGGACCGGTAAGCAACTTTTCATTGACAGAAACAAATCTTCCCGGTGACGTTATTCAAAGATAATCAATATTTGACCTGACGGACCCTTATCAGGTAACTGGTAATCCGGTCATTAAAAGATCACTTTCCAATATATTCCAAAACAAACTGACAGGAATTGTGTTCCTATTTTATTTTCAGCGGTGAAAGAGGTCATGGTAAATGAGTCCGAACTGGTAAAACGGTTGCAGAAGGGAGATAAGAATGCCTTTGGGGAACTCTATGATCTATACTCATCTTCACTTTACGGATTGGTTTCCAGGATAATCCATTCAGAAGAAACCGCCAGGGATTTATTACAGGACATTTTTATTAAAATATGGGAACATATTTATTCCTACGATCCCCTTAAGGGAACCCTGTTTACATGGATGCTCAATATTGCCCGCAATGCAGCCATTGATAATTTAAGAAAAACAAAAAAGGCAGGTAAATCCGAAATCCTGTCGGCAGATAACATCGTAAATATTGAAAAGGAACAGCATCATTCCATAAAAACAAGTCTGCTGGGACTTAAAGATCTTGTTGAACGCCTTTCACCTGAACAGAAACTTTTGATTGAATATATATATTTCAACGGGTATACCCAGCAGGAAGTGGCTGATGAACTCGGCATACCCCTGGGTACAATAAAAACCAGGATCAGGAATGCTGTCATCGAATTAAGAAAAGTTTTTCTAATCAGTTTGTTTTGAATACAAAGGAATACATATTATCAGGAATACTGGAAAGCTATATTCTGGGTGGTTCAACCGAACAGGAATTAAGGGAAGTTGAATGTCTGACTATAATCTATCCCGAAATCAGGGATGAATTGAAAAAACTGGAACTTAGTTTTGAAAAATTTGCGCATGCTTTGGCCAAAGATCCTCCACCGGATCTTAAAATGAAAATAATTTCTGCCATCGGCAATGTAGCCCAGATACCGGTTGATTCTGCAGTCAAACCGATTTCACGTCCGGATGTTGAATCAGAATCAAAAAGAAACTTACCCCTACTGATAAAATTTGCCATTGCTGCTTCCGTAACTCTGCTCGTCGCGGTAACCGCTTTATGGATCAGTTCTGTAAGAAAAAACAATGAAACTCAGAACCGGCTCATTACCATGGACAATGAGACCAGGGCGCTGAGGGATCAGGTATTCCGGCTGGAGGAAGATAAGAAACTGGATGAACGGATCAATTCCGTGCTTGTGCACAATGCCACCCTGAAAATAAACTTAAGCGGAACAAAATTAAGCCCTGAATCGGACGTAAAAGTCTACTGGAATACTGAAACGAGGGAGGTATTTCTAAAAGTAAATATTTTGCCACCTCCTGAAACTGGTAAACAATACCAGCTGTGGGCAATTGTTGACGAAAAACCCCAGGATATGGGGGTATTCGATTTAGCAGCCGCTACAGCGAGAGTACTGCAGATGCCTTATGCTGTTGATAATGCCGCTGCTTTTGCCATCACCCTGGAGAAAAAAGGCGGAAATCCCGCTCCCACCCTTTCAGCCATGTATGTAATCGGGAATGTATAGCCGGATTCAAAGCCGGTCAGGTTTTTTCAGATATTTTCATCTGATTATCTCATTTTCTCCCTCTTTTTAAAATCCGAAATCAATTTGTTGGCGTAGGTATGTGAAACCGGTTTTAAAAAAGCAGGTAGTCCTGTTCAGATTTTTATTAATAAAAACCCGAAAAACAGAATGATTAATCTTAAAAACCAAACACATGAAAAATTCATACATAAAATCAATTGTTAATTCAGCCCTGACCTTGTTATTGCTGAATATTTACGGTATGGTTCCTGCATCGAGCCACCGGGAAGCGCCCATGATTGCCAACGATCCGCTGGCTGATAACACTGACTTATATGCATTCCGCAGTCCGGATGACATGAACTCAATTACGATCATTGCAAATTATGTTCCGTTTCAGTTGCCTCACGGAGGTCCGAATTATTACTCTTTCGGGGAGAATATCCGGTATGAAATTCATATAGATAATAATGTGGGTACAGCAGGCGATGATATTGTATATCGGTTCACTTTTCATAAAACAAATGGAGACCCCACAACATTTTTTAATATCAGGTTGGGCATGGAGAACCTGAAAACCACTTATACCCTGGAAAAAAGTAATAATGGAGGCGAGGACTTTTTGACAATTGTTGAAAACGGCCCAGTTCCTCCCTATTACATCGGAAAGCGTTCCATCGAAGGGGAAGCCGGACTCAATACAACTTACAGCGATTTATTTAACGGTGCCATTACAACTACGACAACCGGGGAAAAGGTATTTTGCGGTCCTGTGGATGATCCGTTCTTTGTTGATCTCGGAGGTATTTTCGATCTGGGTGATGCACCGCGCCAGAATAACGGGAACATTGTCCGGGATGGATTGGCCGGATACAATGTGAGTTCGATAGTCATTCAGGTACCTGTTTCAAGTCTCCAGAAGGAGGAAAAAGATTTAAGCCAGGCAGAAAACATCTTGGATGGGGACTTTGTCATAGGGATCTGGGCTTCGGCAAGCCGGAGAAAAATAAGAACACTGACTGGTGACGGAACGGAAGAACATTCAGGGGACTGGGTGCAGGTTTCACGTCTCGGAATGCCTTTGACAAATGAAGCGGTCATACCCATTGGAATGAAGGATTATTGGAACTCGCTCACTCCGTATGATGAGCTGAGTGATAACACATTGGATGACTATTTCTACAATCCCGAGTTGGCCTTGTATATGGATGACAGTAAATTTGGAGGGGCAGTTCCTGCATTTGCCGGATTACGCATCCAATCAAATTCCCTACAGAGTTTCGATTTCAGGAATGGTTCCAGTGGACTGTTTGGCCTGAAGGGCACTTCAGCCCTGACCGGAACTGCCCTGGATGATGCCGTATTCGGCACCCTCCTGCTTCCCGGTACCGGCAAACCCCGATCCGTGGATCTCTGGCCGATCTTTCATACCGGGGCACCCAATTTGCGTCCTTATCAGCTGGCCACAGGTAAAAACGGCGATCCGCTGGCTGAAGGCAAACCTTTTATAAACAATTTTTTGCCGAACGGCGGGGATATGCTCCGTTTGAATATGGCTGTACCGGCCACTGACCGCACCGATCCAAAATTCAGTTCTCTTGGACTGGTGCAGGCAGCCGTTTTGGGCCTGACGGATACGATGTACAATTCATCAGCGGAACTTGAATTCATTCCCAACATGGATGGTTTTCCAAATGGCCGGCGGTTGGAGGATGATGTTACGCGCATTGAACTACAGGCAGTGTCTGGCATCGTACTGGCTGCAATTGGTTTATGGTACGACGATTTTAATGCTTCAACTGAATCGCCCGTGACCAACCTTTTGCTGAATGTACTTCAGTATTCAACTGGAGTTGAAACAAATGATACCACGTTTCTGGCGGTATTTCCCTATGAGCAGATGCCTTGGATCGGAACCGGAAGGACCAGTGGAAAACCCATCGTATATGTTCAGCCCGAAATCCTGGACCCATCGCAATCTGTTCCGTCCGGTATTTTGGGAATAAATGCCCCGGTTGTGTTTGTCACCAGTTATCCCAATCCATTTCAGCAGTCCACCACTTTTAAATACCAACTGCGTTCAAACGCACCCATCAGTATCCGCATATTTGATATTAATGGAAGACTGATTGCAAATGTTATCAATGCTGACCAGGGTGCCGGTGAGCATACCGTGAACTGGAATACGGCACATTTAAAAACAGGGACCTACATTGCCAAAATTTCAGTCGGCAATCAAATGGTACAAAGTTTAAAACTCGACAAGTTTAATTGATGAATCATTGCCAATGCTGTCCTGAATTTCAGCATATCAAAATCGAATATTCCGGGTGGCATTGGTTTTTATTTATTATGTGTCAAAAAACAAATTAAAAAAATCAAGCATGAAATCAAAACTATATATACTGGCTATACTCTCTGTAACTGCGGTGTGCATTTTTTATCTTCTTTATTCAGGAGAGCGGAAAAAACTAAATCATTACAATAGCCAATCCCTCCGGGAAAATGAAATTCCAAAATTATTGGATCATCCTTCACAATCCCGGCCTGATAAGGAAATGCAAAAATTCAGTGAAACCTGGGAAAAACTGTCAAAAGCCTTGAAAGAAAATCCCTCCGGTTCTGCAACGCGGTTAAAGCTGGCTGAACTATACATCGCAGAAGCCCGCATTTCAGGCGAACATCCTTATTACTACCCGGCTGCCCTGAAAATGATCAACAGCGTGCTGGCATCAGGACCCAAAGATAAAAATACAGTTTTCAATGCTTTGAGTTTAAAAGCAACGGTGCAACTATCCCTTCACCAGTTTGAGGAAGGCCTGAGGACCGCAAAGCAGGCAGTTTTATTAAATCCATATAATTCAGCTGTCTATGGCGCCCTGGTGGATGGGAATGTAGAACTTGGTCATTATGAAGATGCCGTGGCAATGGCTGATAAGATGGTATCCATTCGTCCGGATCTGCGTTCCTATTCCCGTATTTCCTATTTACGGGAAATCCACGGCGATATCAAAGGAGCCATTGAAGCCATGGATATGGCAGTTAAAGCAGGTTATCCGGGATATGAATCAACATGCTGGGCACGGTTTACGCTTGGAAAAATATACGAAAACTATGGAGAACTTTCAAACGCTGAAATGCAGTATCAGATTGCATTAATGGAACGTCCGGGTTATGCATTTGCCCTGGATGGACTGGCATCCCTTGAAATGAAAAAAGGAAATATGCAAAAGGCTGAAATGCTTTTAAAAAAGGCTGCCGGCATCATGCCAGAAATCTCATTTCATTCCGGACTGGCCCACCTGTATCTTAATACCGGGCGTAAAGCCGAAGCGGAAAAAGTGTCTGAAAATATCCTTAGCATGATGATGGAAGACGAAAAAAGCGGACATGTGATGAACCTGGAAAAGGCCAGGGTTTACCTTGAATTGCAGGGCGATCCGGACAAGGCGCTTTCAATAGCATTGCAGGAATATAAGGTTCGTCCCGGGAACATAGATGTAAACCTATTAATGGGCAAAATACTGGTAGAAAAAGGCCGGTATGCCGAGGCCGAAAAATATCTGGATGCAGCATCGGTTACGGGAAGCAAAAATCCTGACTTATTGAAATACAGGAAAATCGTGGAATTAAAGGCCTTTTCCAATAAGTAAGAAAATCCACGCAAGGTGAAGATTAAATCAACGATTTTTTAACATTTGCTCAATAGCAGAACTAATTGCTGTCCGATTTAGTTTTTGTTCTTTTTGCCTTTTCACTTTGTTCGTCAGCTTCTTTTCGTGCTTTTTGGGCTTTCTTTTCCGATCTTAAAGCGCTTTTTGCATCCTTTGATGCATCCTTGGCATCCTGCTCGACTCGCTGTGCCTCCTTTGAATTGGCTTTAGTCTCGCTTTTTTCTTTCTTTAAGGTATTTATCTTATCCTTATCCTGGGATTCCTGCAATTTTAATTGCTCTTGCTTATTTTTAATATTGTCTTCATTCGTTTTATCGGTTTCCTGACAATAGATATCGGCAGCGAAAAATGATAATGCGCTTAATGCCAATGTTAAAACAACCATTTTTAGTTTCATATCAGTAAATATTAATCAAATTGACACTATAGTATGTAATTGATACCATACGGACACATTTTGTGAGTGAAACCCCCACGATGCCAATAATTAACTTTCCATTCTATTGGCCATGTCGATCAAAACATCATCTGAAAATTGCCATTAACTGTCCATTCGTATACGTATATAAATAACAAATCCGGATCAATTTTGTTCAATCCGGATCAGTTTAATATACTGGAGGGCGAAGGTGGAGCTGCCGGGAGTCGAACCCGGGTCCAAACAAGCAACCCATAAGGTTTCTACATGCTTAGTCCGATGTTGGTTTTCGAATACAGACTGGCACCGGACGGCCTACCTGTATCTTATCCTCCTTTTATCTCGTCCGGATGCAGAGGCGTTTACCGGACCAGCCTTACCTTTATGTGCTCCTTGATCCACCGCCGTATGGCAGGGCAGTGGAGGAACAGCCTGTCCCAATACCTTGTACCGGGATTATGCCCATCTTTCAACGGGCAAGCCTTAATCTACTAAACTTCGATTAGGCAGCAAGCGCGTAATTTGCTTCGCCATTTAATAGTTTGCACTGCAGTTTAACGGGATGCCATGCGGAGCCCGGCATGCTTTCTTACCTGCTGACTTGCTGTCAAAGCCAGAACAGCCCCATATTGTTCAAAGAACCGTATACAAAGTTACGAAAAAACACACACAAATCATAGTCAACCCAGAGGAACAAAACCATTAATCACGCATTATACGTTGATGACGAGGTATCGCCTCCGCGTCCCGTCCAGTTGGTGTGAAAAAATTGTCCCCTGGGTTTGTCAATCCTTTCATAGGTGTGGGCACCGAAATAATCGCGTTGTGCCTGGAGCAGGTTGGCGGGAAGCCTGGCTGACCGGTATCCGTCAAAATAAGCCAGTGCCGAAGACAGTGCCGGAACGGGTATACCGTTCAGGGCAGCGGCAGATACAATCCGCCTCCATCCTTCCTGTGATTTCATTACGGTTCCCGTAAAATAAGGATCGAGAAGAAGATTATTCAGGTCCGGATCACGGTCAAAGGCTTCCCTGATCTTGCTGAGGAAAGCCGAACGGATAATACATCCTCCGCGCCACATCAGTGCAATCCCGCCATAATTAAGGTTCCATTTGTAATTCTTTGCGGCTGCACGCATTAACGAATACCCCTGCGCATAGGATACTATTTTGGCAGCATACAGTGCATTCCCCAGGTCTTCAACAAGGGTCTGCCGGTCTGTTGTAAAGGGTTTGGCATTCCAGGTCAGGATCCCTGATGCCTTAACCCTCTCTTCCTTAATAGCGGACAAGGAGCGGCCAAAAACAGCTTCCACAATGAGGGTGAGGGGTACGCCCAACTCCAGGGCTTCAATACCGGTCCATTTCCCGGTGCCTTTTTGTCCGGCCGTATCCAGGATCTTTTCCACCAGATGTTCGCCGTTAGAATCCTTATAGGCCAGAATTTCACTGGTAATCTCGATAAGATAGCTGTTCAGGTCCCCTTTATTCCAGTCGTCGAATATTTTATGCATTGTATCGCTGTCCATCCCTCCCAGGTCGCGCAACAGATGATATGCTTCACAAATAAGCTGCATGTCCCCGTATTCGATTCCATTGTGCACCATTTTAACGAAATGGCCGGCTCCATCCTCTCCTACCCAATCGCAACAAGGTGTTCCATCCTCCACCTTTGCAGCAATAGCCTGTAACAGTGGCTTTACCTGAGGCCATGCGGCAGGGGATCCTCCCGGCATGATCGATGGTCCTTTCAGGGCACCTTCTTCACCCCCTGAAACCCCGGTTCCGATGTATAAAAATCCTTTTTCTTCCATGTATTTAGTTCTCCGGATCGTGTCGGGAAAATAAGAATTTCCTCCGTCGATCACGATATCTCCCTTTTCAAGATGAGGAACCAGTTGTTCTATAATGTCATCCACAGCCTGGCCGGCTTTAACGAGAAGCATGATCTTTCGCGGCCGCCTGATTGACAGCACCAATTGTTTGATATCATGCGTACCGATGAGGTTTTTGCCTTTCCCCCTGCCCTTGATAAACTTGTCCACTTTTTCCGTTGACCGGTTAAAAACGGCGACGGTGAATCCCTTGCTTTCCATATTCAGCACAAGGTTTTCACCCATAACAGCCAATCCGATAAGACCTATGTCCGCGTTTGAACTCATATTCCTGTATTTTCTTTATGGTTATATAACTTTAAATCCGAGTTTTCTGCAAATTTTTTTCAATTCAGGCCAGCCATGGGTAAGGTCGAGTGTAAATGCCTTAAATTCACGTCGCACCGGGTAATTTCCCCGGAGATTCTCAAATTCCCCGGGAGCAGCCCTCAACCGGGCATCATCTTCCGAAACAAGATATGTGGCATCAATTATTTCCTTCAGGATATCCTCCTCATCCCTGTCCAGGCATTCCACGGCAATAAGGGATACAGGTGGTTCGGGTATATAATTGGGTTCCCAGTCATCGATGCCGAGATTGAAATAACGGCTCAGCTCACGGACCACCATAGTGGTACCCCTTGCCTTACCGTCGGCAGAGTAACCTGCAATATGCGGTGTTCCCAGCAGTACCTTTCCCAGCAGGCCGGTGTCAATCCGGGGTTCATTCTCCCATACGTCCAAAACCAGGCCTCCTGCTTTGCCGTTGTTCACAAATTCAATAAGCGCCTTGCTGTCGGCAACGGCTCCACGTGATGTATTAATGATGATACTGCCCGGATTTAACTGTCTGAGCAACTCATGGTCGATCATATGGTAAGTCTTGTCTTCGCCATCGCAATTCAGCGGAACATGAAAGGTAATGATATCGCATTCCCGGATAATTCCTTCCAGTGATATAAAACCGCAAACGCCCTCGTTTCGGACACGCGGCGGGTCGCACAGGTAAACACGCATGCCAAGCTGTTCTGCCGTGTTGACCACTTTGCTTCCCACGTTTCCCACACCTACAACTCCAAGTACCCTGTTCCTGAGCGAGAACCCAAACGCACGGGAAACTTGTGACAGAACTGAAGCCATATATTGGTTAACTGAGGCTGCATTACAGCCTGGTGCATTTTTCCAGGCAATATTGTGCTCCGAACAATAACGGGTATCAATATGGTCATGTCCGATTGTGGCTGTTCCGATGAATCTTACATTGCTGTGATTCAGCAGTTCCCCGTCGCACCGTGTCCTGGTGCGTGTCAGCAGGGCATCCGCATCCTTAACATGTGAAGAAGTTATTGTGTTTCCGGGCAGGTATTCAACTTCCGCAAAAGGTTCCAAAACACCTTTTAAAAATGGTATTTTATCATCCGCTACGATTTTCATTTTTACAGTTTACCCAATATTATATCCATAATTCTGTTTGTATTGGCTGCACTGGTTCCGTTTGTTGCCGTGGGCCTGATACCACGGAGTTCTTCCACCATATTGCGGATAAACCAGTACTGAATATTTTTGGGATTCGGAGGAAGCTCCCTCCTGCCCGCACCGTGTTTTATAATCCGGATGGGGGAAAATGCAAATGTGGAAAATTCAAGTGTACCATCTGTTCCAAAAACCATGATCCTGTCTTGCTTTGCCCGGTCTTCAGCAGTGAAACACCAGGAGCCCCGGAGGGGTACGCCCGATTCATAAAGTATATTGGCAAATACCAGATCCTCAACCGGATAAAGGCCGGCACGGTTAAAATGTTCTCCATTCACCTGCTTCTCATTGCCGAAGTACCAGTTCAACAGGTCCAGCTGGTGGCATGCCATGTCATAACAATATCCTCCCCCTGCAATTTCCTGACTTACGCGCCATGGAAGGCTTTGGGGATTATGGTCCTCCGGACGGGCAGGCAGGTATAGTTCAACCTGTACAAATAGGATCTTACCCAAATGACCATTGTCCAGAATTTGTTTCACTTTTATAAAATAAGGTAAAAACCTGCGGTAGTATGCCACATACAGGGGCACTCCTGTCTCCACAGATGCAGCGTTCATGGTCACGCAATCTGCATAATTTGAAGCCATAGGTTTTTCCACATACACGATCTTGCCTGCTTCCATGGCTTGGATAGCATAAGCGGCATGGCTGGAAGGGGGTGTAGCAATATAAACCGCATTTACATCAGGATCGTTGATCAGATCTGTGGCATTGTTGTACCATCTGTCGATATGGTGACGTTTAGCGTAATCTTTTGCTTTTTCAGCGTCCCGTCGCATTACTGCAACGACTTTCGATCCGTCCACTTTTCCGAAAGCAGGTCCGCTTTTGATTTCCGTGACATTTCCGCAACCAACAAAACCCCACCTGATTTGTTGCATAATATGATGATTCAAATACGGTACGAATATAATCCGAATAATTAATAAATTGTTTAAGAGTCTGGCTGAAAATATGGAACCTTTCTTCTCCGGCAGGCTGACTTCTATAGGTCCAGGTCAAAATGGTATATATTCATCTCTTTTTCCTTATTTATGACTAACTTTATCCGTTCAACAAACTGATGATAATGGTATCGACAGAAAAACTAGAAAAACTCAGGAGCGTTCTCCGGGAAATGGAGAAAGTTGTAGTGGCATATTCCGGTGGTGTGGACAGTGCGTTTCTGCTTAAGGTGGCTGTTGATACGCTGGGCGCTGACAATGTAAAAGCGATTCTGGCTATATCCCCTACCTATCCGTCACGTGAATACGAGCGGGCCCTGGAAACCGCAGCAGGTATCGGGGTTAATGTGGAAATCATTCATACGAAGGAAGCTGATGATCCGAGATTCAAAAACAATCCCGTTGACCGGTGTTATTTCTGCAAGCATGAATTATTTACCCGTATTGGAGAATATATTTCAACAGGTAATTTTAAGAATATGGTGGACGGTTCCAATATGGATGACTTGTCGGACCATCGTCCCGGTAAGAAAGCCCTGCGTGAGAAAGATATCCGCAGTCCCCTTCAGGAGGTTGGACTTACCAAAGCCGAAATCAGGGAGTATTCCCTGCTGCTCGGACTGCCGACATGGAACAAGGATGCCCTCGCTTGCCTTTCATCGCGTTTCCCGTATGGTGAGACCATTGATCTTAAAAAGCTGAGCATGGTGGATGCGGCTGAGAATTTCCTTTCTGATCTGGGATTAAAGAACCTCAGGGCCCGTCATGAAAAAAACACGATCCGGATTGAAATCTCTCCTTCTCAGATCAAGCTGTTTGCCGACGATAGCTTTCGCCTCAAGGTGGTAACAAGGATGAAGGAACTCGGTTATCATTATGTGTCCCTTGACCTGGAGGGTTATCGGCAGGGAAGCCTCAATGAAGCCATGTCTGACAAACCTGATATGGGTACATTACGAATTGCTTCCCAGAGGTAGCTAAGTACTACTCCGCCCCTTATAACTCTTTTGAATGATCTTTCGTATGATTGTATATTTTAAAAACAAAATATACATTTCAAATAAAGAAATCTCCTGAGGTTATGAGGCAGATGATATTTTTTGTTGCTGTGTTCTTACTTGTTTTGCACATTGGCACTGCATCGGCACAACAGAAAGAAATATTCATTAAGCAGTTGGAATTCAAGTTAGACCGTATCAGTGAAAAGGATTATGAAAATGAGTATTTCATAACCATTAAGCTTAACAAAGGCGTCGCATATAAATTCAGAGTGACAAATCACCGGGATAATTATGCAGGCAAGGCTGTTCTGGAATTGCTTGACACGGAAAATCTGATCCTTACAAATGCCATGAACGATAAATATTTTGAGACTTTCAATTTTGTCTGTAACAAGACTGCGTTTTATGATATCCTGATCCGGTATATGGATAAGAAGCCGGGGTATTCGGTGGTGGATATAACAATGCTGCAGTGATCCTCAGAAATCAAGGAATTTTTTCCGGATTTCCAGATTTACCTTATCATTCCTGATCACATAACAATCTTCATCACAAGTGCCGGAAACCAGCAATGACCTCATTTTGGTTCCGTCTACCGCATAAAGGGTCTTATCCTGCCTCATATATTTTGCCCGGACTGAATATTTGGTGCCCACAGCCACATACCGGTAAAACGGACTTTCATAGGCTGTATCCACGTATTCAACCAGATTTCCCTCGACATCCCCGCGATAGGTTACCAGGGGCACGGCCTTAAATTCATCGTTTATAGTGAGGTTAATCTGAAGGTAAAAACTATCCGGTTCCGGTATGTAGCAATCGGAACAATTTACATCTGCAGTAAACAGTTTCTCTCCGCAGGAACAGCAAAAAAAACAAGCTAATATAAAAACAGCAGGCCAACGCATATGTAAATTATTAAAGTCCGGTAATAGAATTCTGTTTTAATCTGTGTTTTCGTTCAAACATCACTCCCGCTGAAAAACTGAACCAGCTTTTACTCATATCGTGAAGAGAAAGATCCAGGAATTGATAATCCAACCTGAAACGTAAGCGGTTATACTGGAATACTCCTCCAACCCGCGGACTGAATATCAAACCTGTAACGGGCCCCCGATAAGATCCCCTGTAGTTCCCAAATGTCATGGATTCCTGAAATCCCGCCACAAATCCTCCTTTTACCCGGCTGCTTTTCTTTGGGAACAGGAAAGCCTTATCCAGCGTAAAGGAGACCAGATGCCGATGTTCCCAGTATTGAAAATAGTTGTCTCCTTTATCCGGAATAACAACCCGGATGTATTTCGGGCGAAGTTCATAGGACAGCGAAACCCAAAGATCATATTTTCTGTCACTTAGCCCAACGAAGACTCCGGCAAGCATATCATCACGGTTAAACGCAAATTTCCCTCCAATGGACACCTGGTTAAACCAGGGCCATAGAATTTTCCTGGCACCGTTGTTCCTGAGCATCATATAAATGGAATCCTGATTATTTATTTCTGCCAGGTCCAATGGGTTAAGCGTGGCACTGATCCGGTTGTTTACATTGGCACCCGATCCGATGAGCAGCCTGGAGACTGCAAAGTTATTTTTCGCAACCGCCACCGACAGCGGTGTCATTCCCGATACGGTTCTGGCTTCGAGTGATGCACCTTCCCCTATTAATAATTTCAGGATGTCGATATTTCCGGCTGAAGCAGCATAATGAAGCGGGGTGAGACCAGACCTGTCAGTGTTGTTTATGTCTGCTCCTGATTCAACAAGTTGAACAGCAATTTCATACCTGCCATGCCATGCTGCAAGCATCAAAGCGTCCGCGCTGTCGCGGCGACGGAGATCAATCCTCGCATCATAATATAACAGGAGATCTGCGAGGTAAAAGCTGTCAACTTCGATGGCGTGCATCAGGGGCGTCATCTTGCTATTATCGCCAATATCCACTCCGGCTCCGTTTCTGATCAGGAATTCAACAAGGTCAGCCCGCTGGTTATGAATGGCTGTGATCAGTGCTGTAAATCCGTTTGATGGCTTTTTATCCGGATTGGCACCGGACCGGATCAATAAGCTCATCATGGACAGGTTTCCATTCTGCGTGGCATACATCAGGGAGGTCACCCCTTCCGGCGTGACAGCATCCACATCGGCACCCAGCCTGATTAACCTGCCTGCCCGGATGGTATCGCCTGCATCGGCAACCATGATGAGCTGTTCATCCTTCGACAGGCCGGCTCCAATGGTATCTGTAAGCTGGGCAACTGAATAATTCCCTGCCAGGCAAGCCATCATCAAAACTATGTATAACCGCAGTTTCACCGGTTCGGGCATATCTTTAAATGCATAATTAACAAAATTTTGGTACTTTTATGTGGATTTTTAACAGTAAAATGCAACAGGCCTTGGAAAACCAGATATTGATCATATTCGGAGCCTCAGGTGACCTTACGAAGCGAAAACTGGTTCCGGCATTGTTTGAATTGCACCGGCAAAAGCTGTTGCCCCCTCGTTTTGCCATCCTGGGAGTCAGCCGTACGCCGATGACAAACGAGACTTTCCGCCAAAACATGAAAACTGAATTATCCCGGATATTGAAACCTGAAGAAAAAAAGGCAGATAAAATCAGGTCCTTTCTCCGGCTGTTGCATTATCTTTCTATAGAAACATCTGATAATGAAGCATATGTAGAGGTAAAGAAAACCCATGCCGCGCTGGATAAAAAGTTCAGAACTGACGGCAACTGTGTTTTTTACCTGGCTACCCCTCCTGATCTTTCTGAAACTATCTCGCGTAACCTGAGCCTCCAGGGTATGAGTCACCAGGAGAAAAGCTGGCGGCGGATTATCGTTGAGAAACCATTCGGGACAAATCTCAAAACTGCAAAACATTTGAATCATCAATTGCTGAGCTGCTTTGCTGAAGAACAAATATACCGGATTGATCACTACCTTGGAAAGGAGACGGTTCAAAATGTAATGGTTACACGGTTTTCGAATGGGATTTTCGAACCTTTATGGAACCGGAACTATGTACATCATGTTGAGGTCACATCAGCCGAAAACCTTGGTGTTGAAAACCGTGGCGGCTATTACGATAAATCCGGTGCCCTGAGGGATATGGTGCAGAATCACCTCCTGCAACTCGTATCGCTGATAGCAATGGAACCGCCTTCACAAATCCATTCCCATGCCATCCGGAACGAATCACTTAAGGTTCTTCAATCGATCCGCCATATTAATCGAAAGGATCTCAGTTCACATGTAATTCGCGGACAGTATACCGCAGCAACCGTAAGGGGTACAAAATATCTTTCATACCGTAAAGAAAAGAATGTTTCACCCGACTCCAGGACGGAAACCTATGTAGCCCTGAAACTCTACATTGACAACTGGCGCTGGGGCGGTATTCCTTTTTACATACGCACGGGGAAACGCCTCCCTACCCGCGTGACAGAAATTGTAGTTCACTTCAAGCCCTCGCCCCATCCGCTGTTTTGTTTTGACGCCGGGGGATTCAATTCCGATAACCAGCTTGTCATCAGGATTCAGCCGGATGAAGGTATATTGCTTAAAATCGGCATGAAAGTTCCCGGTACCGGATTTAACGTACAGGATGTTAACATGGATTTTCATTACGCTGATCTGGCAAGCGGCAAAATCCCGGAGGCATATCAAAGGCTGCTGCTCGACTGCATGCAGGGTGATTCAACCCTTTTCAGCCGGGGTGATGCCATAGAGCAGGCATGGAATATCGTGGATCCAATTCTGACAAGCTGGGAAAATAACCCCGAATTTCCCATGTATGGTTATCCGGCCGGCACGTGGGGACCACAGCAGGCCGATGACCTTATTGAGGACCGTAGCATGACCTGGCGTTATCCTTGTAAAAACCTTTCGGAAGATGGTGTTTTTTGCGAACTTTAACCTGAATGATCATGGCACTGTTTTCTTTTCCTGCCTTGGATGAGCTGACAGAAGCGCTCTGTGATAAATTTCAAAAATACATGGCCGGTCTGAACCTTAAAAAGGAAACCATAACCCTGGCGTTTTCAGGCGGCGTAACACCGGCGGCATTTTTCGACAGACTGGCAGATTTTCAAAATATTCCGGAGAAAAGAACCGACTGGACCAATGTACATGTTTTCTGGGTTGATGAACGTTGTGTTGAGCCGGGTCATCCTGAAAGCAATTATACAATGACCAGGAACCATCTGTTGAATGCACTTGGATTGGATAAAAGCCGGATACACAGGATACGGGGTGAAAATGAACCCCATTTGGAGGCAATCCGTTATGCAGATGAGATAAAGCGTATTTTTAACCGGAATTCCGGTATGCCCGAATTCAGCTGGATATTTTTGGGAGTCGGGGAAGACGGGCACACGGCATCGATATTTCCGGACCGGCCTGATCTGCTCCATTCAGATTCAATCTGTGAAGCCACCCGCCATCCGGTTACAGGACAATTCCGCGTGACATTGACCGGTCCCGTAATTATGCACGCAAGGCGAATCACTTTCCTGGTGACGGGACATTCTAAAAGCACGGTCATCCGTCATATCATGACAAAAGATCAGGAAGGTCTCCGATATCCAGCCTTTTACATCAATTCCCGAGCGAATTGTGATTGGTATGTGGATGCAGAGGCGGCAAAACAACTTAACCTTCAGGAATATGATTAACAAAAAACGAATCAGAAATCTGAAGAAAGGCAGGGAATCCGAGGGCCATGTCCTATACTGGATGAGCCGCGATCAACGGGTAAATGACAACTGGGCTTTTGTGCATGCCATTGAACTGGCTGAAAATTCCGAACAATCCGTGATCGTCGTTTTTGCGCTTTCCAGGAGTTACATGGGTGCTTCCTGGAGGCAATATGATTTTATGCTTAAGGGGCTAAAGAAAGTTGAGGAACATCTGATACAGCTGAATATACCCTTTTATATACTGATTGGTGATCCGGCCGAAACTGTACCTTTTTTTATCCGCCAGCACAGAATATGCAGAATGGTTGTGGATTTTGATCCGCTGAGGTTGAAGCAACAATGGAGAAACCAGGTAATAGACAAGATTGAAATACCCGTTGATGAAGTGGATGCGCATAATATTGTTCCATGCTGGATTGCCTCGGATAAATCTGAATTCGGAGCCCATACGCTGAGACCCAGGATCAGGAAATTGCTTCCCCAGTTTCTGGATGAATTTCCTCCCATAGTGAGACAGCACGGTACATTTCATACCCACCGCATCAACTGGGAAGCGGTCTCAATCTCAATCAGGACGGACCATACCGTCAGACCCGTGATCTGGCATACCCCGGGCGAGAATGGAGCGATGGTCGTGTTCAGGCAATTCCTGGACACAAGGCTTAAACAATATGCCATGAAAAGGAACGATCCCAATGCTAAATTTAATTCGGGATTATCGCCTTATCTGCATTTCGGGCATATATGCTCACAGCGTATTGCACTTGACATAATCCGGAATATTCCCGGGGATAGAAACACCGATGTATTTCTTGAGGAGCTGATAATCCGAAAAGAACTAGCGGATAATTACTGTTACTTTAATCCGAAATATGATCAGATTGAAGGCTTATATCCCTGGGCCAGAAAAACCCTGGATGATCACCGGCTGGACAAAAGGGAGTTTATTTACCACGCGGAAGAATTTGAGGAAGCCAAAACACACGATTTGCTGTGGAATGCCGCACAAAGGCAGTTAACAAATACCGGCAGCATGCATGGATACCTTCGTATGTATTGGGCAAAAAAAATATTGGAGTGGACGGCAACCCCCGAAGACGCTCTCAGGATCTCGATTTACCTGAATGACAAATATCAGCTCGATGGCCGTGATCCGAACGGGTATGCCGGCTGTGCATGGAGCATCGGAGGCATTCACGACAGGGCATGGGGTGAGCGTGAAATTTTCGGAAAGATCAGGTATATGAACAGGAGCGGTTGTGAACGCAAATTTGACGTTGAAAAATATATTTCAGGGAACCGGAACTGACAAGGTTCGCAAATCTGGCAGATTTATACTCATCATTCAATGCTGTTCAGCTTAGTACCCGTAATAGTAAAATCAGAATTATACTGAATCATGTTGAAGCCGGTATTAATGTAACCACCATCCCCATTCTGAACAAAACGGTACGGTGACAATAACAGATCAGTATCCATATTGCCCAGGCATTGCTGAAAATCCTTTCCATATTGCTTCAAAGCCGACAGGAAATAAAAGCCAAGGTCATAACCCAGCATACAGAAATTGTATCCGCGTGTATTAATTTCATAGGGTTCATATCCGTATTCCTTTCTGCATTTACTCAGAAATTGCATTATCCTCGGATTATTAAAATCAATAAAGAATGGACTGATCAAATGAAGGTTAAGACCATGGAAATAATTGAGTTCAATGGTTTTCCATGTTTGCCAGGATGACAGTCCGAATAACCTTACAGGGTACAGGCCTGACATCCTGTAAAGCACTGAGATCAGGCGGCTTGCATCAGGTTCACTTTCTGAAAAAGCAATGATTATATTTTCCTTCTCCTGAGACAATACCTTTTCCAATCCGGCCATCAAACTATCATTCAGCTTGTAATCATGGAACTCAAGCGGCTGATTGAGACTGTCAACCGGCATGTGATCAATAAGATGTTTCTTGAAAAGCCAGGAATCACGCATAGAAATGCTGTCAGTTCCCCTGACAAGAATAATTCGTCCTTTTCTGAATTGGGACAGGTAGGTTGCAAGACTTTCACATTCTGCCTGTTTTGAAGGAGTCACCTGAAATATCCTTGAATTATGAGATACCAGCGCAGGTTTTGTAGACAATGGAGAAACCAGGTTTATCTCCTGGAAACGTGCAAGGCGTCCGGTAATATTAACATCTTCCGTATAAACCGGTCCGATGATCAGATCGGTCTGAGCAGTAGATAATTCACGCACTATTTTCTTGATTTTCGACGTATCACGCTCTGTATCATATACGTGCAGGTTTACAGAAAATCCAGTGTTTTTGAGCGAATCAACTGCGAGTAGAAAACCTTCATAGAATTCAGCAAAGCTTCTTCCGCGTAAACCCTGCTGCCTTTGTGAAGGCATGTAGGTTCCATCCTCCGCGACAGTATCAACCGGAATTGCAAATTCTTCCGTATTGTATTTTGCGAAAAAGGGTAACATCAGGCTGACATTGTAGGTGACCATTTCATCTCCTGCCGGCTGACAGGGCATGGATTCTCCCGCTCCTTTTTCATCCTCCCCGGTTTCTGCCGGAACGGCCGCTTCAATATTAGGAATCCTTAAAACCTGCCTGGTCCTTAGTCCCTGTCTGAGGAACTCATTGCTCCCAATTATATCGGCTACCGTTACACTGTAAATCTGAGCTATTGAATAAAGTGTTTCCTGTTCCTTCACGGTATGGAAAAAGAATCCAGGTTGTTCTGCAAGGCCCGGATCCGGCGTTTCCTTTTCAACCGGGCGCGGGATCCAGATCGTCTGGTCGGATTGAATTCCCTGCCGGGCCCATGGATTATACTGATAGATTAATTCCTCTTCGACATCATATTTTTTAGACAGGGAGTAAACCGTTTGCCCTTTCCTGACCCGGTGTTCATAGAAGTCCTCCTTATTCCCCTGAAAAACATTGGTCTTAACAGATTGTCCCGCCGGGATACGGAGTGCCTGCCCTTCCTTCAGGACGGCGGTATCAAGCCCGGAATTTTCGCGGACAATGTCTTCCCGGTTCACACCATATGCCTTGCTTATGGAATAAAGTGTCTGTCCTTTCAGAACGGTATGGATATAGTAAATTTTTCCCTGAATAATGGTTTTTTCCTGTGAACGTTTCACCTCAACGGGTTGCGGTTGCACCTGGGCGGCAGTATTGATACAGGCCATGGCCAGCAGAAAAGCTAGGAAACGGCTTAAATTCTTCAATGGGATAAATATTGCGGTCTTTGGCTGTAAAAATAGTAAAGTATAGCTGAAAAACAAAGAATTCAGAGTTCGGCGTCTTAATGTGACAATCTGTCATTTATCCGGTTATGGCCTGATTTTAGCTACTTGTTGCTATTATTGGAGGTAGATTATGGGAAGATTAGCGAGGATATCCGATACTGAAGATTCAAAATTGAATGTCGTATCAAAAAAGGCTTCTCCTTTGCCGGAGACCGATCCGCAGATGTATATTGATCCATACTCCCGGATCATTATCGATGCGGTTGAAAAAGTAAGCCCTTCTGTTGTCCAGATCATAATAGGACGGTCTGCCATGGCGCGGGGCGGACCCGGACAGGGCGCAACCGGTTCAGGATTTCTTATTTCGCCTGAAGGATTTATTGTTACCAACAGCCATGTGGTCACCAATGTTCGTGATATTGAGGTTAACCTGCCGGACGGTACATCCTACCAGGCGGAGCGGATCGGTGAGGATCCTTCGACAGATATTGCGGTCATCAGAATTTACGGCCATAATTTTACATCGGCAGTTTTTGGTGACTCTAAAAAGCTTAAAGTGGGTCAATTGGTTATTGCCATTGGCAATCCATTCGGGTTTCAGTTTACCGTTACAACCGGAGTTGTAAGTGCATTGGGGCGATCCATGTATAGTTATGCGGGCAGACTGATTGACGGGGTTATCCAGACTGATGCTGCTCTGAACCCGGGAAATTCCGGCGGTCCGCTTGTCAATGCAGGAGGTGATGTCATCGGTATAAACACCGCTGTGATATCTTCAGCGCAGGGACTTTGTTTTGCAGTCGGATCAAGCGTTGCAGAATATGTTGTTGGCAAGCTGATTACAACCGGCAGGGTGCGGCGGGCAAGCATAGGGGTTGCGGGTCATACTATTGTGCTGCCCCGTCGTGTCACAGATTACAACCATCTTACGCTGAACCGCGGAATTCTTATTCAGCAGGTGATTCCCAAAAATGGCGTCGACAATTCCCAGCTGAATACTACAGATGTGATCGTAGGTTTCAATCATGTTCCGGTCGGATCAGTAGATGAATTATACCTGCAGTTAAATGAGCAGGTTATTGGCAAATCGGTTGAGCTTGATATTCTGAAAAAAGGGGTGAAGAAGATCGTCAGTGTTGTGCTCGGAGAAGCAAATTGATTTACGATGCGCTTATCCCTAAATTGCCTTCGCCACCAGGGCAATGAACTTTGCAAAAGGGATAAGCAGCAACTGGGCCAGGAGGGTGCCCAAAAATCTGCTGACCACCATGAGCCGTACTACGGTCCTGAAATGGGTTTCACTGTACTTTCCTTCGATCACATCGTCCGTCAGGCCTGATAGATGCGGATCAATGAACATAAACATCAGGATGGTAGCCAGTCCGTTAACTATGGATGATAGAGTACTGGAAGTGGTTCTCAATTCCGGATTAATAAAACCGGCATACAGGGATGAAAGGACGCCGACTGCCAGAATTGCAGATGCCAGTATGTTGTATATGAATATTCTTATCGGAAAATCCGGAACCTTATGGGTCGAGAGTTTATAGTTGCCCTTGTCGGGTAATTTGATTTCTGATACTATCTGCTTAATCCCTTCTTTGCTTAAAGCGCGCCACAATAGCCTGGGAACCGATTTATCCGCGCTGAATCTAATGACAGCCCTTGAGAATAACCTCTGAAAGGTCGGAATCAGTCCGGACCCGATCACCGTCGCCAGGGTGGTAGTAATTAATATCAGTTGAAATTCATATGTGCCGGGGTTTATGCCCTGGTTGATGTTTTTTTCTATCCATTTGGCCAGGAGAGGCGCCTGGAATGAATTTGAAGTGCGCGAAATAAGCACCATTATATTGAACAACGCGAAGGAAATTGCAATCTTCCGGGTCCGGATACCCACTATCCGCACAGAATAGGAAAGGGTGCTTATAAGATTAATGATAAATGTAAGCAGAAGTACCAGGACGATTTGTACGGACATGCTGTTGGTATTTTGGAAAAAAGTTGCTCCGGAATTCGCAAAGGTAATGTTATTCTTTTTTAATCTTCTTCAACAGCTGTAAGCAAATCATTCAAAATATTGTCTATTGCTGATTCAACCCTTTTCCAGTCGGGTATAAGCGGTGAACCGTAATGCTGGTCACAAAAATCAAGTACACCTGAATCGATTGCTCCTGCAAAAAGTTCAACAGTTTTGATTTCTTCGTGAAAATCAAATGCAATTCTTTTCTCATACATTTCTGCAAGTGCTTCATACATACCCACCATTTCACGGGCATGTTTCAGATAAGTGAGGCGTATGGTCCGGAATATATCGGCATGCAGCGAAATTCCATTGCTGACGAGGTGGGTAAAGAAGGTACGTGCTATATCGGACGCCATCTTGAAAAGTCCCTTTTCCTTTTCCGAACCGACATTCTGGTGTTTGTGATCATAACGGCCTGTAAGTTCTATCTGGCAAATGCGTGATTCCCTGACCAGCCGGTAAATTTCGCCGAGTAACCCGACCTCTATGCCCCAGTCTGAGGGGAATTGCATCATGCGGGCCTGACTGGTATAGGTGGCAAATTCACCCGACAGGGGATACCGGAAGTCTCCCATATAATCGAGAAATTCAGTACTCCCGAAAATGTCTTTCAAAGTTCTTACGAACGGAAAATAAAACAGGCGTGTAACCCTGCCAAAAAGTTTTTCATTATAGCGAATATAATACCCTTTCACAAACTGAAATCGCATATGCATAAGAGGAAACAACAACCGGGTTAGAAAATCCCTGTCATAGGTAATAATGTCTGCATCATGAAAAGCAATTGCTGACACTTCACCCTTTCCGATGATATAACCCAATGAGGTCCACACTGCCCTGCCCTTTCCACGAACCCCGATCGGCAATTGTTCTTCAATCCGGCTGATAACGCTTTTTACGCTGGGCTTATCATTCCAGACCAGCATCGCTTTTTCTCCCAATGGTTTCACAATGTCCCTGGCCCGAACATATTCATGGTGGTCAGCCTGATCGAGGGATATATATATTTTACTGATATACTGAGTGTCCGACAATACCCTAATAATGTTATGCATGGCTTCGCTGGATAGGTCCCTGAACAAGGCCGGGATCAGAACACCCACCGGGATCTTTCCGGATGCCTTTATCACCTTTTCTTCCATTGCTTCACAACTTTCATGCTGGAAAAGGGAAAACGTTGGTACCTTATTTATATGAAAATCTGCCATATCTGCAAAATTTACAGTAAAGCTATGTTATTTACAAGAATTATGCCCGATAAAATAGGGTCAGGTTTGTTAATGTTGTCATGAAGGCCGGGATAAGAGAAGTTAGGGAATCATATCTTAATGGTAAGTAAACAATTTGGAATTCTGGTTGTAACTAGTTTCAGACAAATTAATTCAACAAAAAATGGGTAAAGTAGCAAGAGAAATTGTAGAAAAATCAGGGATTGATGTTACACAACTCCTGAATTTACTGGTAAAAAATGCAGCAGCAGAACTTACCACGTATTATTATTACACTATTTTGCGTGTGAACCTGATCGGCCTTGAGGGTGAGGGACTTAAAGGCATAACCGAAGATGCCCGCATTGAAGATCGCAACCATTTTGAGGCCCTGGTTCCCCGTATTTACGAATTGGGAGGTGAATTGCCAAGGAATATGAAGGATTTTCATGATCTATCCGCATGTCCGGAAGCCTACCTGCCCAATGATCCAAAGAGCATTCCGGACATGCTGAAAGTGCTGGTAGAAGCGGAACGGTGCGCAATCCGGGGATACAATGCCATTTGCAATCTCACCTTCGGAAAGGATCACCGAACCTATGAGCTGGCACTGGGAATTTTGAATGAGGAAATCCAGCACGAAGCGTGGTTTTCAGAGTTTATTGGCGAAGGACCTTCGGGACATTTTTCGAGGCAGAATGGCGTTAATTCGCCCTACGTAAGCAAATTCCTTGTAAAACAATAACCGGATTTGTCTAATTTAGCCTGTCACCATGCTGCCGGATTGAATGAAGCTTTTTACGGAAAAGGAACTTGCAGAATTTAATGGCAGGAATGGGAATCCCGCTTACGTAGGTTATAAAGGGCTTGTTTATGATGTAACAGGCAGTTACCATTGGAAGGAGGGCCGGCATTGGGTGTTTCATGATGCCGGTTATGATCTGACAGCGCAAATGGAAGATGCACCTCATTTTGATGATTTGCTGATGAAGTTTAAGGTAGTGGGTAATTTGGTACCTGGAGTGCCTAAAGTTCCTTGAATGCCTGGAGTACTTTTACAGGCACTTTAGGCACTCAAGGCACTTAAAACGCCCTTACGGCCAATCCCGCACCAATGGCTATTGAAAAGCTGATCAGGGTGCCGGCCAGCAGGTATTCGGCTTTCAGGGTTTCGTCATCCTTGAACCGCATGATGGATTTGGCAGCCAGCAGAAAACCAATCGCTCCGAACTGGTTAACGATTATGAAAACCATGATCAGCCATCTTTCCGTAATTCCGATGAGTTTCCCGGCATTGGGCAGCTCAGATTCTTCCGTACCGGTCTTCCTGACCCGTATATCAAAAGCACCCAGGATTTCCCTGATCAGAATATTGGCTGGTTTGGAACATAACAGGAAGCCTGCGGCAGCCGCAAGGTACCTGAGCCGTATGGAAAGTTCAAAAACAGTTTCCTGAATGAAAAAGCGGCTATACAAGCATACAACTGCAACAATGATTGCAAGATGCAACGACTGGTCGATAAAATAAGCATATCTGCCGAGCTGCCGGCTTCGGTTTAAGTAGACTTTAAGACCATCGATAAGCATGTGACTCAGGGCAATAATAAAAGCCCCGTACACAAAACTGTATTGAAGTGACAAAATCCAGGAAAACAAAAATGCCAGCAGTACATGCCATTTCAGGAATTTGCTTTTAAATCCGAATTCATTCTTTTCCTTAGCCTTAATGCCCGATTGAAAGGTATAATCGGTCAACAAATGGGCAATGAACTGAAGTATAAGCAATTGTTCTGTTTTCATCCGGCCTGTACTTCTTTAATAACCTCACCAAAACGGATCACCGCCTTCTCAATTGCATTCCATCCGATGCTGGTTGAATGCTGGTTAACAACGGGCTGTGCTATTTTCATTTTCATTGCTATTGTTTCTTCGTTGTAATTCATCAGTTTCATATATAAAACTTCACATTGTTTTGCAGTTGCTTTCGACATCAATACATCTATCAATGCCAGCATAGGTTCAAATTCCCCGTTCAGTCGTTCATTCCCTGATACAAAGAATAATGTATTCTTGATAACAATACGCTCCTTTTTATAGGTTATTTCTTCATTTATCCTTCTTCCCGCAAGATAGATGGCTTCGCCGTCAATTATTCCCTTATCAGGCTCAAACCTGCTTAGATCACCAAATCCGATCGCCAGGCGTATGCTATGAATTCTGAAAAATTTAAACCGTGGATCGTGGTTTTTAATTAACAATTCATCTGATGATAATGATTTAATAAAAGCCTTAATGATCAGTGCCGTCCGAAGGGCATTCTCAGTTTCGGGAACAACGCATTCGAGATAATCACCCTTGATCATCCTGCCATATACTTTGTACTTTGACATTAGCTCATCGAGAAGTGTTGTTAACCTGTCCTCCAGGTAAGCTCTTCCCCTGCTGGTTAAGCTGGTTGATGCCACAATGTCACCGGTAATAACGGTTATTAGCATTTCAGTTGTTTTGAACAAAATTACTAATTTTATTGGTATTCTAACCTATAAAGTACATTTATATCCTTAAATGGCTATATAACATGTTTATAGGTATAATAAGCTATATTTCTATTTTATAGGTTCCAGGATCTTCCGGCGATGGTACAGAACAAAAATGAAAAAACCCCACTGCATTTGCGATGGGGTTTTCTAATAGCCGGTTGCCTTGATCGTTATTGCGAATAAGCTTTGGACACCGGTTCGTCAGACCAATATCCCTTACGCTTATAATATTGATGCAACCTTGATTCATAATCCCTTGTTAACATATAATCCTCCGTATATTCAGGAGCCTGCTTTATGGCATCACGGGAAAGACCTACGAAGACTTTTGATTCGTCCCAGCTGATCCGGTCAATCCAACGCGTAGATACAAGCACCTTTTTCCCGGGCCACCAATTTCTTGTGTCCACAATAAAATAACGGATCGCCCACGTCTGATCATCAAGAATAAAATCGTCGACATGACCGATCTCGTCGTCGGAAGCTTTAATATTATAACCGCTCACTTCCCTTGTGCTGCGCAAATTAGGATCCCACGACTTTAACTGTTCTGTTTTTTCCGTAGTCCACTTTTCACGGTCACGTATGATTTCCGGATGAGCTCCCCACATATAAGGACCTGTCCAATACATCGGGGTTCTGTAATAAACATAATAATCTTCCTCATATTGCCGTGAAACAGGTTTGTCACTGTCCAGTGACGGACTGTTCTCAATTTCACTTTTGGTAAGACCGACATTGATAATTTCCGAGTCGTAATCCACGCTAAGCAGAAAATATGGAGAAATAAGCACTTGCCTGCCACTGAGCCACCCACCGGTGTTAGCAACCAGGTAGCGAACCGTCCAGAACTTATCATCAAATAGGAATTCCTTTACGCTGCCTACTTCCTCATCGGTTCCCCTCAGTGTGAATCCCTGTATTTTTTTAGCCTTGGTTAACATGGTAGTTCTCCTTTCTTTTTTATTATAAAAAAAAAATCACGACTAAGTTACCCTCACCGGTCTGATTTTGCGTTACATTATTTCCGGTAAGAATTACAACATTTTCACCTCTGCACTATTCTGAAACAAATTCTGCTATGATATATCCTTGAGATTGTACACTGTGGCGGCATTCTTTCCAAGGATCAATTCCCGACCGGAGTGACTTTCCCTGGCAATATAATCCGTAACGATCTTCATGGTTTTCCTATAGCTTGCTGCCAGGGTACATACCGGCCAGTCGGAGCCAATCATCAGGCGTTCAGGCCCAAATGAAGAAAATACCACATCGAGATAAGGAAGGAAGTCATCCCAGCGCCACCCATTCCATGAAGCTTCGGTAACCATACCTGATAATTTACAATAAACATTGGGTTGGTTGGCTAGTTGCCGGATATGTTCATTCCATGGAGAAAGTATTTTTTCTTTAATGAAAGGCTTTGCCAAATGGTTCACTACAAACCGCAGTTCCGGAAAGTCCTGCACAAGTTGGATTGCATATGGCAAATGCCTGGGTAATATAAGTAAATCGTAAACAAGGTTATATTTTATCAATTTATGAATACCCAGTAAAAAAGAATCCTGAAGCATAAACAGGTCATCACCTTCATCCTGGAGCACATGCCTGATTCCCACAAATTTGGGATATGAGGCAAATTCAGCAAGTTGATTGTCTATATCCGGTGAACACAAATCAACCCAGCCGATCACTCCTTTAATAAAACCATAAATATTGGATAATTCCAGCAGCCATCTGGTCTCTCCAAGGGTTTGTCTTGCCTGTACTGCAACAGTTCCTTCAAATTTCATTTCTTTCAGCAGGGGCAGCAAATCATCGGGCAGGAAGTTCCTTTTCAAATCCTTCATCGGATCTGATATCCAGGCATACTCGTGAATACTATATCTCCAAAAATGCTGGTGGGCATCTATATACATAATGCTCAGCTGAATTTTAAGAGAATTTTCAAGTGGTTTTCGGGCTCTTTGTCCAGCATTTCAAATCCTTTTTGTATTTCTCCTGGCATCAGTATGTCTGTAACCAATGCATCCGGTTTCAAAGTACCTTTCTCCAAATTTTGGATGGTTTCAGCAAATTCGCCATGAGAAACCCTCGAGGCAATTATTATGGCTTCGCGCCAGATCAGTTCTTTCATAAGAAGAGGTACTGGTTCATCGCCCAGACCCAGTACGCAAACCGTTCCCGCTCCGCGTATACTTTGAATACAGCCCCGGACAGGATTGACAATTCCCGGGATCCCGGAATAATGACCTACAGCCTCAAAGGCAATATCAACTCCCAGGTTGCCGGTTATCTCTTTAATGCGATCTTGCGGTTTTTCATTTCGCGCATTAACCGTGTATATGTCGGAATAATGTTTTTTCGCCAACTCAAGCCTTTTATCAAGGATGTCGACCATGATCACTGTATTGCCGGTTTTAGTTCTTACGGCCTGCAGTATACTTTGTCCTACCTTTCCTGCCCCCCAGATTACAACAGTATCGCCTGGCTGCACTTTTGCCCTCCGGCAGGCATGAAATCCGATTGACAATACCTCTACCAGGGCTGCATGTTGCGGAGGAATTGACGGATCGACTTTATATAGCATATGTTCCGGAACATTAATGTATTCCCCAAATCCTCCGTTAATATCAACTCCTATCAGTTTCAAAGAGGTGCAGGCGGGATAATGCCCGCGCCGGCACGCAGGGCATTTACCGCACCAGATGATGGGATCAACGGCAACCTGCTCGCCGGTTTTGAAATTTTTAACCGCTGATCCGGTTTGGGTTATGATTCCGGCAAATTCATGTCCCGGAATAAACGGGATTGTAGTTCGGGGGTGAAATTCACCTTTAAATATGTGCTGATCGCTGCCACAGATCCCTGCAAAGGCAATCCTGATCAATACCTCATTTTCAGCGATTTCAGGTTGATCCACCTTTTTCCATATAAAATGTCCATATTTTTCAAGAACCGCGGCGTACATTGTCTTCATAATAATTTGAAATTAAAAAACAATACATTATAGATACGGGTATTCTTCATCAATCAGTCCACGCTTTTTCATTGCAGTGAAAAACTCTTCAGGCAGTTCATTCATGACTTCTTCGACATTCCTTTTTACATGGCCCGGATTGGATGTATTCAGCGCAACAGCGGCTACAGCCGGATGACTCATCCCAAAACGGATACAAGCATGCGATGGGCTAACCGAAAATTCATCACAAATTTTAAAAAAAGAATCCCTCCAGCCAAATATTCCCGAATATTCCGGATCTTCCCGGTTGATCAGGATATAGTCAAAATAATCACCGCCTGTCAGAAACCCGGCATTGAAAACTGCGGAGTTAATTATGGCAATATCCATCTTTTGAAGTTCGGTCATGAAATCAATCAGCTCTTTCGGATGCCTGAACAAAGTAAAGCTATTGGCAAACATCACCCAATCCAGATCCACATCTTTTGAAATCTGCTGAATGACTTTCCAGTTTTTTGCGCCGACTCCAATTGCAATTGACTTATCGGTCTTTTTTATGTTGAAAAGGGCTGAATATGCATCAAGGATATCGTTATAAAGTTTTTGCCTGACGCCAGGATCATTGCCGGCAATTGCCAGATATTCATCAGGATCATGGACAGAAAGCAACCTGGGACGATAGTCTGCACCCAACAATTGATTGCCCTGCTCCCAGCAGGAAATAATTCCAGCGGTACTGATAGTTTGTATTGCATCGTGATGGATGTTTTTCCATACTCCCCTTTCAAAGCCGGGTTCTTCATCAGTAAGTTCTCTACGAAGCCATCCCAGTTTATTGCTGATAATAACCTTTTCCGGGTTGACATTAAGTTCGGACAGAATCCCTCCCAGTTCTTCAAGTGCAAGTCCTGCACCATATTTGCCCGCTGAATCGAATACGACCGGTCCATCAACAGACCGTAAACATTCTCTGACAATGGATAGCTTGGTATCCCTGTCCAATGCGCGGTACAAATTACCCAGTGCACTTGTGCCAAAAAGGACAGGTGGAATTTTTATCCCTGTATTCTTTATTTCAGTGTATTTCATCTTGTTTTAAGCTATTCGACCTGTCAGAGGAAGATTCCAGAGATGGTGGGACTACGAAGCGATTGCAAATTCCACAGGAACCAGGCTGGCTGTCGCTTTTCATTTTCAATTGTGGGACGTACTGGATTCGGACCGGTGACCTCTTGCGTGTGAAGCAAGCGCTCTAAACCAACTGAGCTAACGTCCCAAGAAAGAAATAAAATATTTATAAATGTACAGTAACTAATTCAAAGGCTGAAGAAGTATTGAAATAATTTTGAACCCTTATTGGCTTCCATTTGATATGCCCTGTCTTATTTAATAAATTATTCTAATATCACCATGACCCTTTTCAGTACTTTCACTTTCATAATCTAGTCTATAATAAATCTTATAAATTGTGCTCACTTTTCCGGCATTCACATCCGTCACAGGCCTATCGTTTTGGCTGGCCCACGCGAGGAGGTGCTGTCATGCAGTGGTGCTGTTCCCAATGTATTATATACGAAGTCAGCGGCAGTGTTATTATGGTTTAATGGTCACTATCACTCTTTTGTAACTCGATAATTGTGGTTCGCCTTTGTCTGTTACTTTTAAAATAAAGTGGGCAGTTACTTCCCTGTCAACTTCGGGGGCGATTATGTATGCTCCATGCGCATTCTCTGTTCCTTCAATTTTTATAAGTTTTTTATATGTACCGGCCTCAGGATAATTAAACCACAATAAACGGTAACTATCTCCATCGGGGTCGGTCGTATCAAAGGCATCTAATCCGAATCCCTGTCCTGATTTGGCAGTAATATTTTCAGGGTGGCTTAATACAATAATAGGATGGTGATTAGCTTCTTCATAGGATTTAATACACCAATCCATCCGTGCAGCAAAATCATTTTGAAAATCATCTCTCCAACGCCATAATGTAACTTTATTATCCTTAAAAGTAATACTATCCATTTTTAATGTTCTGCCGTATTCACTTGAAATATAAGGTGTATATGTATCAATAGCATTTGTCCAAATTTTTCTTGTTTCTGGTTCAAATGGTACTCCCGATCCCCCTTTTTTTTGAGTAGAAAAGTCAGGCTTATATAGCTCATATCTTCCACCCCAACCTCCCCATTCAGGATGCTCGGCATAATTTAACCCATTTAATATCAGTGATAAAAAAGTTGGTGTATCCCCTTCCATACCCCATGCTACATCGGGATAAGCTGCACCAAGTGGTCCGTGTCCTTGTTGAATATTCTGAGCAAGCCAGGAATTGCTGATTCTACTATTGTCAATCCCATGTATGAAACTATTAATTCCATTCCACGTTGCACTGCCATAGTCATCTCCGGGACTGACAATATAAAACAAGTCCGGGAAATTATTCCTAATCCAGATACCACTATCATCCTGGTCAGAAATAGTATAAACCCTGAGTTTTGAAATCAATAATTCTTGCTCTTTTATAGTCTTTGTGTTTTTAAGCTTAAGTAATGCTTGTGCCAAAGTATTAGACCCTCCCCATATTGAAATCCATAAAGGACGCTCATCATTTTTTTCAAGTTCCTTAATTATCCAATCAGAACCTTCCGAATCTTTGCTATTGCCAACACCAGTCATACCATATTCAGGTAGCCCTTGTTTTATTAATGAAAACAGTATTTCGGCCTTTGGATAATCCGCGTCATGCTTTATTAGATTTGGTTGTACTTTATCATAAGCCTGTGCTATTCTTCTTATGGATTCGGGACTGACCATTGTTTTATGCCAGCAAGATGTGGTGGCGATTAATCCTTTAATGTCAATTTCATTCGAATATAAAAGTAATCTTACTAAAGATTGTGTATCGTCAGGGTCTGCTTCAATATCGGTAAGTACAATTACTCTGTGTTTTTGATTCATTTGCCCAAAAAGGGAACTATATGTCAAAGAAAATACCATTAAAAAGATATATGCTCTCATAGTATAATTTGTTTATCAATATTGTTTTTCAAATTTCGAATTTTTCGTTTGACCCGGCGCACTCAGCGTCTGTTCATTGTGTGCCAGTTTAAATGTAATAAAAAATCAGCTGGAATAGAAAGGGACCAAAACAATTTTAATGACCGAAATATACAGTTATAATATTTGGTGACTGTCATTATTTCTTTTCTATTCGTATATCATATACCAATAATTTTTATATTTGCTATACAAATTAGTATCTAATTAATTAAACACACATGAAAGAAACAGGATTAGGCGAATTTGAAGAGGTCATACTTCTCATGGTAGGCATTCTCGGAGATGAAGCCTATGCATTTAAAATAACATTGGAATTTAAATCCCAGATAGGCCGTTCGGTTTCTATTGGTTCAGTACACTCAACATTAAGCCGTTTGGAAGACAAAGGATTTTTAAATTCTGAAATGGGAAAAGCCACGGCCCAGAGAGGGGGCAGAAGAAAAAGAATTTATACCATTACTGCCTATGGCAGGAGAGCGCTTGCTATTTCCAAAGAAGTTAAGGAATCGCTTTGGAACCAATATCCCGGTTTTGCCACTTTAGAATTAAGCTTTGGCAAATAAGAAAGATATACCACCAAAACTTGCTGACCGCTTCCTTCTATGGTTTCTCCGGGATGATTTAGCCGAGGAAGTTCGAGGCGATCTCAGAGAGCAGTTTTATACTAACCTTGGCAGGATATCCGGTTTTCAGGCCAGGCTTATATACTGGATCCAGGTAATTAATTATCTGAGACCTTTTGCGATCAGAAATCTAAATGCTTCATACTCCAATTTTTATCATTATCATATGTTTCAAAGCCATTTTAAAATAGGTTGGCGAAATCTGACTAAGCAAAAAATGTATTCCGCCATTAAGATCGGAGGTTTAGCCTTAGGTATAACTGCATGTTTGCTTATAGCTCTGTTTGTCCGTAATGAGCTTAGTTATGACAGGCAATTCCCGGATCGTGATCGTATCTACAGGCTCATAGGAGTCTACAGAATGAAAGCAGTCATTCCAAAAAACACGTATTTTCCCGCACCAATGGCAGGTACTTTGAAGAAGGATTTTCCGGAAGTTGAAGCTGCTGGCCGTTTTGTTGCGAGTGAATTACTTGGCGGAGGAGGCAAACTGGTAAGAAGAGCAGATAAAGCAGAAAATTTTTATGAAGAAGGTATTATTTATTTTGACCAGGAATTGCTGAACATATTAAAGCCCCGGTTTGCTTACGGAGATCTTTCCCAGGCCTTGAGTGAACCGTACACCATAGCCATTGCAAAAGGCATTGCGGATAAATACTTTCCTGGTGAGGATCCATTGGGCAAAATTCTTATAGTCAATAATAATGAAAAGCAATCTTATAGAATTACAGGCGTCTTTGAAGATTTTCCTTCAACTTCACATCTTCATCAGTACAATTTGTTGATGACCCTTACTGGTCAGGAATTTTGGCCGGGAGAACAAACCTTTTGGAGTTCCAGTAATTACCATACATATATTAAGGTTCAACCGGGAACTGATATTAAACAACTGGCATCAAAATTAACAGAGGGTATTGTCAAAACATATTGGTTGTCAAGTTGGCGGAAAACTGGAATTGCAGATGCAGATGAGCTGGCAAATAATGTTTCTTTAGAACTACAGCCTATCAGTGATATTCATCTCCAGTCTGCGGGGATCTGGGACGGACTTAATCACGGTGATATACGTTTTGTCTGGTTATTCAGTGCCATTGCCGGCTTTATCCTTATCATTGCGTGCATTAATTTCATAAACCTCTCTACTGCAAGAGCATCCAACAGGGCAAGAGAAATTGGGTTGCGGAAAGTTGCAGGATCTTCCCGTGGCAATCTGATCTGGCAGTTTTTAAGTGAATCAGTCATATTCAGCTTACTTTCCTTCATTCTCGCCCTATTTCTGGTCTACATGCTATTACCCTATTTTAACTCATTGTCGGCAAAGGCCCTGATTTTCCCCTGGAAGGAATGGTGGCTCCTGCCTCTGATAATTACCGCAGCTGTAATTGTCGGTATATTGTCAGGCCTTTATCCTTCCCTTTACCTTTCAGGTTTTAAGCCGATTAAAGTACTCAAAGGCAGCTTCAGTCAAGGCAGTAAAAGTATTAAAACGCGAGGTATTCTGGTCATTTTTCAGTATACCATATCCACTTTAATGATCATCGGAACCTTCATCATCTACCGGCAAATGAACTTTATCCTCAGCAAGGATCTGGGATTCGACAAAGAACAGGTTATGCAGATACAGGGCGTTAATATAATGGGTAATCGGGTACCTGCTTTTAAAAATGAGCTCCTTAAGTTGTCTGATGTGGAATACGTATCGGTAAGTGACTACCTGCCAATATCTGGTACTCACAGGAATGGCGACGGCTTCTGGAAAGTTGGGAGACAAGAAGTTGATAATCAAATAGGAGGTCAAATATGGCCGGTTGACCATGATTATATAAGAACAATGGGTATGACCATAATAGAAGGAAGGGACTTCGATATCAAAATAGCAAGTGATTCCCACGCAGTTGTGATAAACCAATCAATGGTAAAAGCATTGAAACTTAATGATCCTATTGATCAGGAAATTACAGATAATTGGCAATCCTGGCATGTCATTGGCGTCGTCAAGGATTTCAATTTTGAGTCCCTTACAGAAACTATCCACCCACTTTGTCTGATAATAGGTCAAAGCTCAACAATAGTTTTAGTCAAAATTAATACCACTGAAATTTCAAAGGTGATTAAGCAAGTCAAATCAGTTTGGGATCAATTTTCCCCCCATGCAGTTTTTCGATATACCTTTCTTGATGAACGCTTTGCCATGTCGTATGCCAATGTTCAAAGGATGGGACGCATCTTCACTGGTTTTGCTATCCTTACAATCATTATAGCCTGTCTGGGTTTGTTTGCCCTTTCGGCTTATATGGTTGAACAACGACGTAAGGAAATCAGCCTTCGCCTGGTGATGGGGGCTCCGCTGAAGAACATTTTCGGTTTACTCACAAGTAACTACTTATTTCTAATTCTGATTTCCTTAACCATTGCAATACCTATCTCCTGGTACGGGATGAATAAATGGCTGGAGGATTATGTGTACAGGATTAAAATAACCTGGGATGTCTTCGTGGCCGCTGGTCTGATATCGGTATTAATTGCCATTCTCACCATCAGCTACCTGTCAATCAGAGCTGCACTTTCAAATCCTGTGAATAATTTAAGGTCAGAATAATATAACAATATATAATTGATCCGTCAAATAATTTATCGTAACAGATTAAACCGAAACTCCGGAACCTAACGGACTGGATTATGAATGGCAGTTTTTTAGAAATTGATTTATTATTTTTTTTGAATCTGGATCTCCTGCTGCTTTTGTTTTTCTTTATGCGGTTCATGTGGCTGCCAACCCAAGGTATATATCAATACAAAAAAACCAACTACATAGGCAACTGAAACATGCCAACCTTTTTTGATATAATTTACCGTGTTTTTAGCTTCAGGATACATATTGGAAAGTGCAACACCGGCCGATGAACCAAACCAGATCATTGAACCTCCGAAACCCACGGTATAAGCCAACACACCCCAATCGTACCCACCCTGTTCGAGACAAATTTTGGTAAGTGGTATATTGTCAAACACGGCCGAAACGAAACCAAGGGTAAAGGCAGTCCAGGCAGATGCCGGAGGAAGTTCTTCAACCGGCATAAGTGATGCACAGGTAACCAGTGCCATCAGAAAAACAGTTCCCATCCAGGCGTTTTTCATTTCATACCATGGAGTTTTTCTAAAAAATCCTCCAATTAGTATAGCAATCCAAACACCAACAGCGGGAAAATCGAGCGTCCAGTTCGTGATGATCGCACAAACCAGAATAAGAAAAACAATTCCAATTCTGCCCAAATCTATCTTAACAATTTTATTGCTGTCACTTATGATTGGTTGATACCTGTCCTGCTGTACCGCGGCTATCACACCAAAAATGGCCAATGCCGTAAAAGACGCAACAAAGGCATGTACCACATCCAAGGGATTCACTCCGTCGATCCACATAAGGGTTGTAGTGGTATCTCCCACCACACTCCCAGCCCCACCGGCATTACTGGCTGCTACAATTGCAGCCAGGAATCCGATATGAACCTTTCCTTTAAAAACAACCATAGCAATTGCACCACCGATCATGGCGGCGGCAATATTGTCGAGAAATGAGGACAATATGGTTATGAAAAAGAGTAATACAAAGCCTCCTTTCCATCCGCCAGGAAGATAATTTGGTAGAATTTCCGGAAGTTTTGATTCTTTAAAGTGTTCAGCAAGAATTGCAAATCCAAATAAAAGGCCTAGCAAATTCAGCAAAATCCTCCATTCTCCTTCTTTGCTTGCCGAGCCCATTAAGTGCTCCAACATTGAAAAATCACTGAAAACATACTTAAATATAAGAATAGCAGCCAATCCTGTCAAAGCAACATACATGGTTTTATGGTGAAAAACCGCAACCCCGATAAGAGTAATTGCAAACAGAATAAATTCAATTCGGATCCCTCCGATGGAAGGAATTAAACCGTCAGCAGCCTTAATCATCGGACAAGTAAACAACAATATAGCTGTGAAGAAGAAAAGCTTTAATTTATTTACTGATAGTATCATAACAAAATTATTAAATAAAAAAATTGATTTAAATGACCTTCGTGATTGTGTTAAACATTTAGTTAGACAGATATCTTTCTGATACTTCGTCAACTAGTTCTGGAATTGATTTATCCTTTTTATTGAAAACACCAAAACTGATCTCAACTTTACCCGGTTCTTTCGTAATACGCATTGAATAGAAAGACCGGTAAACAAACACTAAGGCTAATGTCAGGAATGCAAAACCAATAATTGTAGTGTAATCAAAAGCCCCGGCTGATTTAGCAGCAAGTTGCATGCTAACTGCAATTTCCACCGCCAGCATGCCAAACAGGGTTGAAAATTTAATAATTGGATTGAGTGCTACCGATGTAGTATCCTTAAATGGGTCTCCCACTGTATCTCCAACGACTGTTGCGGCATGCAAGGCAGTATTCTTCTCTCTGAGATCGACTTCCACAAATTTCTTGGCGTTATCCCATGCACCTCCTGCATTGGCCATATATATGGCCTGAAACAATCCAAAAATAGCAATGGATATGAGATAGGAAACAAAGAAATTCGGATTTATGAAAGCAAAAGCCAGGGTTATTGACAACAGGACAATAAATATATTCCACATCCCCTTTTGTGCATATTGGGTACAAATTTTCACAACAGATTTGGAATCCTCAATATCAGCCTCACTTTTATTAAGGTTAATATTCTTTTTGATAAATTCGACAGCACGATATGCTCCTGCGGCCACTGCCTGAATAGAGGCTCCGCTAAACCAATATACCACAGCACCACCACATACAAAACCTATAATAACCGGAGCTTCGGTAAGTTCCAATGCAATAAGACCATATTTTTTAAGCAGAAGAATTATGGAAAAGATCATTGTTGTTGCACCAATGACAGCCGTACCAATTAAAACAGGTTTGGCTGTAGCCTTAAAAGTATTTCCTGCTGAGTCATTTTCTTCAAGAAACCTTTTGCCGGTTTCAAAATCTGGAGTGAAACCGAAATCTCTTTTAATTTCCTCCTTAATATGGGGTATCTTTTCGGTTTGGGCTAATTCAAATACGGATTGAGCGTTATCTGTTACCGGTCCGTAACTGTCCACAGCGATATTTACCGGGCCCATGCACAGGAAACCAAAAGCCACAAGACCAAAGGCAAAAATAGATGGATAGCCGATGATATCGCCTAATCCCATCTGGCTTACAAGATAAGCCATTGTCATAAGAGCTGCCATAAGCAGGCCTTTCCAGAAAGCACTGAAATTTCCGGCAACAATACCCGATAGTATAGTCAGGGAAGCTCCACCCTCCCTTGATGCATTGACAATCTCATGTACATGTCTTGACTGAGAACTTGTAAATGCTTTGGTGAATTCGGGAATCAGCACAGCAGCCAAAGTTCCGCAACTAATGATTGAAGCAAGTTTCCACCACAGTGTTGAATAGGCAACCCCATTAACTACAAGTGTTCCAACCAGAAGATAACTCATAACGAATGTTGTAATAATGGACATAATGCTGGCAATCCAGATTAGCCGTGCCAATGGTTCTTCAAAATTGAAGCTTTTCAATTTCTCATACTTCTTTTTACTATAGGCATGGTTAATTTCAAAAGATGCCGCAGACATGAAATCCATTAAAAAACGCATAGCAAATATCCAGACAATCAGGGATGCCTGAACCATGGGTTCCCTTACTGCCAGGGTAATAAAGGAAATAAGCGCCACACCTGTAACACCATATGTTTCGAAACCGTCGGCTGTCGGGCCAACGCTGTCACCGGCATTATCTCCCGTACAATCAGCAATAACTCCGGGATTGCGCGGATCATCTTCTTTAATATGGAAAACGATCTTCATCAGATCCGATCCGATATCTGCAATCTTTGTAAAAATGCCACCGGCAATCCGGAGTGCGCTGGCACCCAATGATTCTCCAATGGCAAAACCCAGGAAGCAACAACCCACAATTTCACGTGGGACAAATAACAAAATGAATATCATCATGATAAGTTCCAGGCTTATCAGGAACAAACCAATACTCATTCCCGCTTTTAACGGAATTGAGACTACATCCCAGGGCTTACCACGAAGGGAGGCAAATGCTGTCCGGGCATTGGCATAGGTATTAACCCTTATACCATACCAAGCCACGCTGTATGACCCCAGCATACCAACTATTGAAAAAAGAAGGACCAGCAGTACAACTGAAATGGAAGAACCTGCAAGACCGAAAAAATAATAAGACATTGCCAACGCAATTATGCCGAACAAAATCATTAAGAATTTGCCCTGCTGAATCAGGTATGTTTTACAGGTTTCATATATCGTTGCTGCAACATTCAGCATTGATCTGTGAGCTGGCAATCTCTTTACTGATCTGAATAGCGTTAAGCTTATGGTTAAGGTAAAAACTATTACTAATGAACCGTACAATAGCAAATGCCAGCCATCAAGTCCAAAATTTGCGAAATAGCCCTGATGCAAATCAGGTATGGCAAGATCTGCCTCACTGGCCAGGGCCGGGATGCCAGACACAATCAACATCCCCGGAAACAACAATATACGCTTTATATATCTCATATTGAAATAGTATTGTATGATGGATTATTAATATATATTCTAAGGAATTCAATGGTTATAATTCATCTAAATTGAGCTCATGTATCAATCGCTGTGATAGATAAGTATTAATAATACCATGTCATGGTATTAAAGAGATGAACTATATCAGGATGTTGGGGAAGGAGAGATTAAATTTGAAATTTGCAGAAAAAGGCGTCGTTGAGTTTTATCATGCATAAATGATAGGCATCTTTCTGAAAGGTCAGATATAGGGTTTTGATTTGAACTGAACGATGATGTGAAGAACCAAAGACCTGGATCTTCTTATAATTGTTGTTTTGATCAAAGTGTATATTTTGGACAACGTCAGAGACCAGATTGGTTGAATTAAACGGATTATTCAAACCATATTGAAGGTCACTCACCTTAAGCGGATGTGTAACAACAGATTCTTGTGCGTATTTTGAGGTAATTGATTTTTTGAAATCTGGAAAGGTTTCAGCCAGACAGTTTGTAACTGTAAACAGAAGTAATAATATCCAAAACCTTCGTAAATCCATCTTAAACGATAAAAACTTCTAATTCTAATGAAGGCAAAAATAGCCGAATTATTCAGTTATGTTTCAATAATACGAAACATTATTTATCAAGGTTTTAATTTAGAAGTTATTTAAATAATAAAATCATAAAAATATAAAACTACCCAGGTTTTTATGGGGTTGTCTTAAAAAAATAGATTCAAAATGCAAATCAACCATTATTATGCCATGAAATGGCTAAATCTCAATAACCGTGGGTGAAACCTGCAGTAAGCAATGTAACTGATCGCTTTCAGGGCTATGATAAGTTCCGATTATTATATTTAATATCAATAATTTACAAATGTTTTTAAAAAGTTAACGCATCACCAGTTATTTAAAATCAACAATTTTTTTATTACGAATAGAAATCAGTTCTTATGAAACATAATACATTTGCAAAATGAAGAAGTCTTCAAAAATATTCGCCTTAATTCATTTGTTGGTCCTGGTTTGCTTTATATTAAATTCATACAGTACTCTATATATAGCTTCAATTACAATTTCCACATCCGGCCATTCACCCATACAGGAAAATTATTTTTCTATAGCATCTTCTATTCTCTATTGTCCTGCGACCAAGACCGAAAATATATTGCATGGCTTTAATAATCTTCTGCCAAATTGTTTAAAGAATAATCTTATTGATTATTCAATAAACAGTAAGGAGGCAGAACTATTATTATTTAATTTATTTTCAAAATACATTTCATTTTCCAGGAATTATAAATTTATATTTCCAGGAACTGACATCATTTATCCTTTTCATTACTTCTGGTAATCCATTTTCTTCCTGTGGTTTGCTAATGCTGCAAAAACCTCTGCCGTAATTCGATCAAAATTACAGCTTACAAAGTATTGCCATATTTTGTAACAGAATAAATTTAAATATATTAAAAAATGAAATCAGGAGTACTAATAATGATAGTGATGGTATTGCTCATATTTGTCGTACCATCAGTTTGGATGTACCTAAGTAGAAAAAAAGATGAAAAACAACTTAAAAAGAAACTTTTCAACTTTGCGGAAACCAGTAACTGTACAATTTCGGAGTCGGATTTTTGGAAAAATTCCGGAATTGGCATCGATAAATCATTTCACAAGTTATTTTATATCAGGACTACAAATTCGGAAGAAAATAAAAAAGAAATAGACCTGACCAAAATTTACAAATGCAGGGTGTTGAATGCCAGCAGGTCTATGAACACTAAGAATGGCAATTATATAACAATCGACAAACTTGAATTAATTTTTACATACCGGGATAAAAACAAACCGGAAACAGGTTTGGAGTTTTACAATACAACCCATGACAGCCTAACTTTGGCCGGTGAAGTGCAACTGATTGAAAAATGGTCACAAATAGTGAATGCTGATTTAGCTATTAATCGGGGTCGGACCGAACATATCCTCTGATTATCTGGTGTTTAATCTGCATAATGGGGTGTTTTTAAGCTTTAGATGCCATTTTTTCGCCATGAAAAAGATGGTTTAAGGGAATTGTCTTCTAAGTCTGGTTTAGGCTATTAGGAGTTTAAAAAAATAAGTAACGAGTGACAAGTATGCTTCACCCCTGATAATGCAATACATTAATCGAAGCACCGTGCAGTGGCCTTGACAAAGATTTCAACCCATTTTAAAGGAGTGCAAAAATTATCGCCGGTTAGCCG
>Ga0209593_10000064_pt1 | contig 54773 bp, 35 predicted proteins | sample PPLLaktember2015_3_FD_187260 | JGI IMG/M metagenome (GOLD analysis project Ga0209593, IMG submission 187260) | Freshwater sediment microbial communities from Prairie Pothole Lake near Jamestown, North Dakota, USA - PPLs Lake P7 Core (6) Depth... | ecosystem: Environmental > Aquatic > Freshwater...
GAAACACAATATGTCCTCATTTAAGAATGATGGTTTCTATATAGAAAAATTACGGGAATTGTTAACCCGGTCGATTCGTTTGCGCTTGCGCTCGGATGTACCGGTTGGCGTCTACATCAGTGGAGGATTGGATTCTTCGATCATTTCTGCTATAGCTCATCTCCTGATCCCCGATCGCACTTTCGATTCATTTTCAATCTACTTCCAGGAAAAAGAAATATCGGAATACAATTACCAAAATATTATGTCCAGGTTTATTAAATCCAACCATCACGAGATATTATTTCAATTTTCCGACATCGGGGACCGTCTTAAAAAAGCTGTATATCACTGTGAATGTGCCATAAAAGAATCTTATAATACGGCTTCGCTGGCATTGTCCGAATCGGTACGAACGCAGGATATTAAAGTCATTCTTTCCGGGGAAGGCTCTGACGAATTTTTTGCAGGGTACCCCGGGTACAGGTTCGATAAAATGCGGCAGGCGATGCCGCGGACCATTACTCCCGGGATGTCGCATGAAGATGAAATCCGCAAAAAGTTGTGGGGGGATAACCTCTTTTTTTATGAGCGGAATAAGTACTCTTTTGGAAAAATTAAACGTGAAATATATTCGGAAGCTGTGAATCGAATTATCGATGAAGTAGATTGTGTTAATCATTTTGTAGTTAACAAAGAGCGCCTTCACAACAGGGATAACCTTCAACGCCGTTCTTACCTTGATTATAAATTGCGACTGGCGGATCATTTAATTTCCGATCATGGGGATCGGATGGCCATGGCAAATTCCGTGGAAGTGAGATATCCTTTCCTGGATAAGGATCTCATCGAATTTGCGCTTACGGTTCCGTCGGATTTGAAATTAATGGACTTCAAAGAAAAATATATTCTAAAGGAGATGTCCACCAGTTTGATTCCTCCAGAGATCACAAAAAGGGAGAAATTCGGTTTTGTCGCACCCGGTAGTCCTTATCTTTTAAAAAGAAATATCGAATATATCGATGATTTACTTTCATTTGAGACCATTAAGCGTCAAGGTTTTTTTAATCCCCGAAGTATTGAGAAGATCAAGGCTCAATATATGAAAGATAATTTTGTGCTCAATCTGCCGTTTGATAGTGATTTATTGATGATTGTGCTAACGTTGGGGATATTGGTGGAGGAATTTAAACTCCCTGATTTCTCTTAAAATATCGGCAAACTTTGTTTTTTTTCCCAACCTTGAAGGGGAAGGGGTATGGTCTGACTCCGGTGTTGTATCTTGAAATATCTGATCTCATAAAAGTGGTTGTGATTTCTTGACTGTCCCGAATGTCACTAAGATAAGGTTATTTTTGTGCTATAGGGGCGTGTCGGTGCTCCCCTGGAACGCCCTGTTGAGCCAAATTTTCGAGGACCGAAAACCGGCGAGACGGGTCCCCGGAGCCGATGACCGGCGAAGGGGTGAAGTGGAAGGGGAAACCGACTACAGCCCCCTGAATTTGAATTTAACTCGAATATTAGTCTTAACTTAGTGGCATTCGGGACAGGCAAAAAAAGATAGAAGGTGAGAAGCCCATCTACGAACTCCGCTTCGCTCGTTCGATAAAAATTCGCAAGAAACTTTTGAATGAATTTTGACTGAACCCCACACCGTGTGGGGGGGTATATTTTTTCCTAAAAAGCTGGTAAAATAGTAACCTGTAAAATCGAATTAGCGGAACGAAAAAGTAATAACACTTAAACTAAATGCGGAGGAATCACGATGCGACTGAGTAAAATGTTCAGCCAGACACTGCGAGAAGCGCCATCAGACGCCAAAACAAAAGGTCATCAATTATTGGAGCGCGCCGGCTTCATTAGACAATTGGCAGCCGGTATTTATTCCTACTTGCCTATGGCGAAACGCTCCCTGACTAAAATCGAAAACATCATGAGAGAAGAGATCAACGCCATCGGCGGCCAGGAAATCACCATGCCGGTCACTAACCCCGCCAGTATCTGGCAAGAAACCCAACGTTGGTACCAGATCGGCTCCGAAATGGCCCGGTTCAAAGACCGAAACGACCGGGATATGCTCTTAGCCATGACCCACGAAGAAGTCGTATCGGACCTCGCAAGAAAAGAAATCCGGTCTTACCGCCAACTGCCTCAACTGGTTTATCACATCCAAACCAAATTCAGGGACGACCCCAGACCCCGCGCCGGCTTGATCCGCGTCCGGGAATTTACCATGAAAGACAGCTATACCATGGATGCAGACGAAGAAGGTTTAGATAAACAATATAGAGCCCATTACCAGGCCTATTTTAATATTTTCCACCGGTGCGCACTCCCTGTACTGGCTGTCAAATCCGACGTGGGAGTCATGGGCGGAAGCATGGCCCACGAATTCATGTACCTCACTCCTATCGGCGAAGACACCCTGGTTCTTTGCGACTCCTGCAATTACAGCGCTAACCGCCAAATCGCCCATTTCAAAAAACCGGTTCCTCCAAAAGAAGAACTAAAACCCCTGGAAAAAATCGCCACTCCCAACGCTTCCACTATCGACGAACTCAGCGCGTTTCTCCACATGCCTTCGTCCAAAACGGCTAAAGCCCTGTTCATGACTGCAACCATAAACGAAAACGACGAGGATGTGGAAAAATTCATCCTGGCCATTGTCCGGGGCGATATGGAATTAAACGAAACCAAATTGGCCAATGCTGTAAAAGCCAAAAACCTGGTGCCGGCCACAGAAGAAGAAATCCGCCGCGTAGGCGCAGAACCGGGTTACGGTTCCCCCGTGGGTTTAAAAAATAATAAAAACGTCATCATCGTTATCGATGATTTGATCCCCCAATCCCCCAACCTGGTAGGCGGAGCAAACGAACCGGGATACCACTTTTTAAATGTTAACGCGGGGCGCGATTTCAAGGCAGATATCGTTTGCGATATCGCTGCTGCCGGCGACGGCTGCGGATGCCCCCAATGCGGCTCCCCGATGCGCACCTCCCGCGGCGTCGAAACAGGAAATATCTTTAAACTGGGAACACGATACAGCGAATCCCTGGGATGCCATTTCCTGGACAAAGACGGGAAACAAAAACCCATTATCATGGGCTCCTACGGCATCGGCAGCGGACGCCTCCTGGGATGCATCGCCGAAGAGTTTAACGATGATTTCGGTCTCATTTGGCCGATTTCCATCGCCCCTTACCATGTCCATATGGTCTTACTCTACGATACCAAAATCGATGAGCCGGAAAAACAAGCCGAAATATTATACCACCTACTCCTAAAAAACAACATCGAAGTCCTTTTCGACGACCGCAAAGAACAACCGGGCGTTAAATTCACCGACGCAGACCTTATCGGTTTACCCATCCGCTTAACCGTCAGCACCCGGGCTCTGAAACAAGGCGGGATCGAAATGAAACGCCGAACGGCTAAACAACCCACTATTGTTCCTTTGAATGATGTATTGCCGACGGTTCAAGCCGAAATCGCCGCGTTAATGAAAGAAATCCGGGATAAAGTGGTTGAAGTTCCTTTCGACGGTCCCCAACAAGCAGGAACTCATTGATAATTGATAATTCTTAAAATCGTTTCCCGGGATCACGTTTTATCGACGCTGCGAATCGATAATTTTTTCTTAAATCCACTGGCGATAAAAACAAAAGCAATAACCACCAGGAATAAAACTATCGCCGGTGCAGCCATAAGCTGCGGGTGATCGAACATGTGCCCTCTCCCTGCATCGATTAATTGACCCAGCGTGGGCGTGCGCGGATCAAGACCGATCCCCAGGAAATTTAAAGTGGATTCCGCCAGGATCACTGAAGGAATCCCGGTCCATACGCGGACTTTGATCAACGGCATTACCACGGGAATAATATGATAGAAAATAACCCGTTTTACAGGGGCATTGTAACTCCGGGCAGCTAAAATATAATCCTGTTTCTTGATTCGTAAAACTTCAGCCCGCACAATCCGCGCAAATCCTACCCACCCCGTAAATGTCAATATTAGAATGAGAGTGATGATTCCACCATGAAAAAAAGCCGCGGCAGCCAGCGCCAATAAAATTCCCGGGAACGCCAAAAGAATATCCACCATGCGTTGGATAAAGAAATCGATCCCCCCGCCTTTATACCCGGAGACGATTCCCAAAATGCTTCCCACTGCGGAGGATACCGTCATCACCATCACAGCGATGAATAACGAAATACCGGTACCGATGGAAATACACGAGACCAGGTCCCGCCCATATTCATCCGTACCCAGTAAATAACGGGAAGATGGACTCTCCAACCGGTGCCCCATATCCGGGGCCGCGGATAAAGGATGCACGATCAACCATAACCCCGCTGTTACAACCAATAGGATTAATAAGATTATACCGAAGCGAAACCCGGGGTATTGTGTATATCTTAATTTGAGTCGCATCGAACCGGCTTCACCCTGACCCTGGGGTCTAACCACCCATACGTTATTTCTACAAAATAATTCACTGCGAGGGAAATGAACGTAATAAATATGACTATTCCCTGGATCATGGGGTAATCCCTTCGGTGAATCGCATCAACCAATAAACTGCCGATTCCGTGCCAGGAAAAAATCGTCTCGGTGACAACAGCGCCGCATAAAAGGGCCCCTACCTGCATCCCCAGGGCTGTAACAATGGGGATCATAGAATTTTTTAAGAGATGCCTGCGGAAAACCGTGAACTCAGTCAAACCCCTGGCGCGTGCCAACAAAATGTACGGCTTTTTCATCTCTTCCCTTATCGAAGTTCGAACAATCGGGATCAAGACGGCGCTCACGGATATACCCAACGTTAACGCCGGGAGAATAATCGAGAGAAAATCCCCGGAACCGAAAATAGGTAACCATTTGAGTTTCACTGCGAAAATAAGAACCAAAACCGGGCCCAAAACAAAATTGGGAAGCGCCAGGGCTGCTGAACTGAAAAGAGTCGCCAGCGTTCCCGGGACCGGCTGTATATCTCCTTTCAACCCGGCCCACGCCCCCAATGGAAGAGAGAGAACCAACGCCATCAAAAACGAAACCACAGCCAGGTAAAAGGTATTGGGAAAATATGTTATGATGGTCCCCAGTACCGGGCGATGGTCAAAGAGAGATTCGCCGAAACTGAGGTTAAAGAGGTTTTTATTGAAATCCACATACTGGTGCAGCAGCGATTTATCCAGTCCCAATTGGGATCGGAACTGCAGGATGTCTGCCAGGTCTGCGCCCTCTCCCAGTACTGCGGTAACCGGGTCCCCGGGGATAAGATGGATTAAAAAAAATACCGAAGTCGATACTCCCCACAAAAGAAAGCAAAAGGTAACCGTGTGTTTGAAAAAGATTTTTTTCAATGGAGGTTAAATTTTCTCCCCTTCTTCTGTAGGTTTTTTTTCTACTTTGCCGGAGTTTTTCTTTAATTCCTGGTAGAACTCGGTGAACTTCTTTTTATCGTCGTTATAATTGGTTTTGCATAAATAGGTTAAGACTACGCCTTCCGGGCTTTTGAGCAGTAATACCACCGTATTGCCGTATTCCCAGAGATCTCTTTTGGAAAGTCCGCCTAAAATGACTTTTTTTTCATCGATATTGCTTTCGCCGATTTTTATTGTGCTTAATAGTTTGAAATCATTTTTTTCATAGGCATTTACGACAATATCCGGGTATTTGGAGAGGGTATTTTTAAATTTAATTAGAAAGGAATAGTCTACGTCGCTTTTGGGTTCGCCGTATTTTTTCCTGAGTAGTGCGCCGACTTTTTCGGCGAATTCATATTCGTGTGCGGAATAGGTTACCGAATACAATCCTTTATTATCGCACCCAAAAAGTACTTCTACTTTTGTGGCTAATAATTCTTCTTCTTTGTAGAATTCATTTTCTATTCCTTCGATTTGTTGGATTTCTTCGTAAGACATGCCCCATTTTAGTTTCCTGATGTCAAAATCCGAAGCAAATACCGATAAACTGAGGGTACCGATTACCCCAAGGATTAAAATGAAGGCGAAAAACTTTTTCATCTGCGGGCTCCTTTTTGAAGTGGTTAGGGTTTATTTATATCACTATATTATAATAAAATCAAGACATTTGTCTCAATACCGATTGGCCCCCGGTTTGTCAGAACCCTTTTGTAAAAGGGTTCCGACACCTCCTAAAACTTTTATAAAGTATATAATTAAAAGCTTTTGTAGGGGATTGCATCCCCGGCAGGTCCGAGGGGCTGCCCCACCTGGAGCCTATTAATAATGGTTCAGTGTGTTGATAAAATTTGAACCATTGAAAATACCGCGCCGCAATAAGAATCCCATGCAATGGGCTCCACGAAAAGAGCTCCCTGGTCGCTTAGGACAATGGGCAACATAACTTACTTCAGCGTGATTTTCACGATATTGGTTTCTTTGAGTTGGTCCAGGGGTGCCAGTTTTCCTTTTCCATCGAATTGATCCAATTGGGAAGAAGCGAGCAAGTAAAAGCAATCGCCGACCACTACGCCGGTGGTGGGCACAGCGAAATCGGGGTTATTGCACTCTAAAATCGTAAAGTCCTCGACTTTCTCTTGTTTTTCGTCCAGTTTCATGCGGATGATTCGAGTGGGCATCACTCCATTTTGTACGCCGATCAGGCTGTTTTTGTAATAGTAAAGACCATCGCACCCATCGATAAAACAATTGCCGGGGTGTTGAAGGTTGGAAACCTTACCGGTCGGTGTGTCCGCGACTGCCACGCCGTCGGCGCACGCCACAAATAACTTCCGGGTATCGGGTGAATATGTAATGCCGTTGGGATAGATATATTTCGAAAGTTGTGCAAACAGTTCGATTTTATCGGTTTTAGGGTCGATCCTGTAAATGGCAGGTACGTGGCTGTCGGAAAAATAAACCGTGCCGTCGGGTGCCAGGGCTACATCGTTAAGGAAGTGATTTTCTTTCTGGGGCAGCATGTATTTTTTGATCAATTTCCGTGTTTTAAGGTCGTATTTAAACACGCCGGAGGTTCCGAACAGTTCTTTTTCGAGGGTATCCCTCGGGTAGCCGAAATTGGAGCAAACCCACAGGATACGGCGTTCCGGGTCTACCCTCATCCCGACTGTAGGTACCAGGCCATCCTGGCGGGACACGGCGAAATCCGCGGCGTTTCCGTTGGGGTCGGTTTCAATGATTTTGTATTTGTTTAATGAGCTTAGATAAAAAACGTTTTTTACCGGGTCATGGGCAATGCCTTCGGGGATTAAGTCTTTTTCTTTTACAGTGAAAGCCGGTGTGCTGGTGATGATCGGTTTTTTCTTTTCCCGGAGTTTTTCCAATAGTGGGAGGGACCATTTGCCGCTGCGCAGTGTTTCGAAATCTTTGTCTGTTTCGATTTCGTAGAGTAAGCCCAGGTCTACGAGGTGGTTTAAGCATTCCAGTGCTTTGGCGGTTTGGCCGGTGAGGGCATAACCGCGGGCCAGTTCGTAGAAAAGGCCTTTGTCATTGGGAAGGATATCTATCGCTTTTTCGATTTGGTTTAGAAATCCGTTATAATCTTTTTGGTTGTAGAGTTCCATGCCTTTGGTGTAGAGCTCGGTGACTACCCGTACTTTTTCCGAGCCTGTTTGGGGTTGATGGGAAGTAAAAAGCAGGAACCAGGTTGAAGTCAGTGTCATTACGCTTAAAAATATCATTGTTTTTTTTAGCATTGTTCTATCTCCGTTTTTTTTGGAAATACTATCACATCCGTTGAAAATTTTCAAGCTTTTTTTGGGAACGCCAGTAATTCTCATTTTGGAATCGCGGGGGGTGCAGCCGGTTTGCCCTTCCCCCCAGGAAGGGGGATTGGTTGAGACGCTGCGCGTAACGTTTCTCTATTTCAAATAAAAAGCCGCTGAAAGAAAACTCACCCAATGTTTCAAAGAAAAAGGCGCCGTTATTCCCATACCGGTTTGAGTAAGCGGGAGCACACCCCCGGTATACGTATCCGATATTCGAAGGATTTCCCCTGTTAACTCTTTTCCTTTCCCCAGTTGACGAACCAGGTCGATGACCGTCAACAAACCGAATGGAATAGAATATTTACCACACCAGTAAGTATCTTTGAAATCCTTGTACGTTACTCCCCAGAGCTCGCCGGTGAGGTTATGAACTTTTTCATCCGTCATTAAACCGGAAAGACAGGTTCCCGCGATTTTTCGATCCCGTTCCGTTCCTTTGCGGTGGGCTTCGGCGTCTTCGCCGTAGATCACATTATTAAAATCTTTTCCATAGTGGTTGGCATCGGCAGAAATAAGAAAGAAGATGTCTTTCCCGATTTCGAGGTTTTTTTCTTTTAAGTAATCCATGAGGACTTTGGAGAGCCTGGAGGAGATGGTTTTCATGGTATCGAAATCCATTGGTGCGACCATGATGGGGGTGATGCGGACATCCCGGTTGTAATAGTGAAGGAAAGGAACCATGGCTTCGATGGAGTGTTCCAACTCATGGGCTTTGTTATTAACTAAGAATAATGCGGGGTCCAGTTTGCTTTTTAAATATTCTCTCAAAGGTGAGACTTCGACTTTGCCGAAAGGGCTGGGCCAATAGGAGAACTCGTCGAAAATAAGTTTACCCTGGGGGTCCCCGATCTCTTTTCGAACTGTCCCGTGGGTGACGCCGAAGATAACCACTTCAGGGGCTTTAATATTCTTAAAAAGAGGGTAGTAGATTCTTCCTGCGTATAGGTAGTCGTCGTGGGCCGAAATTCCCGCGACCAGGCCAGGCAGTGTGAATTTTTCTTTCTCCGTGGATTTGAGGAACTCCATCAACCGGTTCATACCTTCGGCATTCCAACAGAAGCCGATATCGTCGCGAACCGGGCGGACTTCCTCGCCAAATATAAACGCACCGATATTCATGATTATCACCAAAGCAATCAAAAGGTTTTTCATATTTACCTCGTGGGTTAAATATAATTTACACGATATATTTATTTTAAAATAGCGCCGATAGGCGTTTCTTCCGGTATTATGGGGATAAAGGGCCTGCCGTCGGGACCTGAAGCAGCCAGTATCATTCCCTGGGAGAGTATTCCCCGCAGTTTGGCGGGTACGAGGTTTTTAACGATAATGATCTTTTTCCCGACTAATTCCTCGGGGGTGTAATACAACGCGATGCCTGCCACCAGTGTCCGGGTATCCGTGCCTGTATCAACGGACAACTTCAATAATTTATCGGCGCCCTGGACTTTCTCTGCTTCCAATACACGAGCCACCCTCATTTCTACTTTTTTAAATTCGTCGAAGGTGATTAAACCTTCGGGTACTGGAGTTGGAGTGGGTGCCGGCGTCTGAGTTGAAGTTGAAGTTGAAATTGAAATTGAAGGTTTATTTTCATCGGGTTTGGCGGTTTTCTTTTCTTCTTTTTTTTCTTTTTCTATTTTTTTCCCGTCTGCGGTTTTATCGGTTCCGTCTTCATCAGCGAAAAAATCTTTGATATCGACCCTGGGAAAGAGTTGTTCCACGGGATTAATAGCGAAGGATTCGCCGGGGTCTTTCCAACCCAGTCCCGGTGTATCCAGGTTAAAGATTTTTTTTACTTTTCCTGCGGTATCCGGGATCACAGGAGAGAGCAGGGTGTTTACGCTCAAGATGGCGCGGATAAGCGTTTTCAGCATGCCGGCCAGTAGGTCGCGTTTGGAAGGGTCTTTGGCCATGGTCCAGGGTTCGGATTCCACGACGTAACGATTCAGCAAGCCGATATACTCGACGATTCGTTCCAGTCCTTTATTGAACTGGTATTCATTGTAAAAACCGATCACATCGTTTTCCAGTTTGAGATATTCTTCTTTAATAGAATCTTCTTTCGGGGAGTAAATGCCGGGGCCGTCGAATTTTTGATCGAAGTATTTTTGGGTCATACCGCCGGCCCTGGAGATCAGGTTTCCCCAGTCGTTGGCCAGGTCGGTGTTGACGCGAGTGATGAAACCCTGGTGAGAAAAATTGCCGTCGGCACCGATGGAGGCTTCCCTCATCAGGAAGTATTTAATGGCATCCGGGCTGAAGTGTTTCAAGAGGATATGGGGATCTAAAACGTTCCCTACGGATTTGGACATTTTTTTATCGTCTTTGAGCCACCATCCGTGGATCAATTCTTTTTTAGGGAGGGGTAGGTCCGCAGCCATGAGGAAAGCAGGCCAGTAAACGGCGTGGAATTTCAAAATGTCTTTGGCCATGATATGCAAGTCTGCGGGCCAGTATTTATTAAAAGTTTCATCCTCTTCGTTGTAATGGATAGCTGTGATGTAATTGCTTAACGCATCGAACCACACATAAATGGTTTGTTCCGTGTCGCCCGGCATGGGGATACCCCATTTCACCGTAGAGCGTGTGACGCTTAGGTCTTTCAAACCCATTTTAACAAAAGAGACGACTTCATTCATCCGGGATTTGGGTATGATAAAATCCGGGTTTTCGTCATAGAATTTGAGAAGTTTGTCCTGGTAAGCGGAGAGGCGGAAAAAGTAGCATTTTTCAGTTACTTTTTGAGTGGTTTTGCCGCAGTCCGGGCATATTTTGTTCCCGTCGCCGCTGTCCTGGGCCATTTCAGTCACGAAACCTTCGCAGGATACGCAGTAGTGGCCTTCATATTCCCCGGGATAGATATCGCCTTGATCCATGACTTTGCGAAAAATCTTATGAACGCCTTTAACATGGTAGTCGTCGGTGGTTCGAACAAAATGGTCATAATCGAGATGAAGGGTTTGCCACAATGCTTTAAAATGGCTGACCATTTTATCGGCCAGTTCTTGGGGAGTAAGGCCCTGTTTAGTGGCGCTTTGCTCTATTTTTTGGCCATGCTCATCGGTTCCCGTTAATAAAAACACATCACAGCCCATGAGCTTTTTATAACGTTTGATAACATCGGCCATTATTGTAGTATATGCATGTCCGATATGGGGGATATCATTGACATAATAAATAGGGGTTGTCATAAAAAATTTTTTCTTATCCGACATGATGTTGTCTCCTATGCATTTTTGAATAGCTCCGTTTTCAAAAGAATTAAAGTGTGATTATACCATATTTTAATTTTAAAGAAACGCGGCGGCTAATCCAAAATTCGTCATCAGTTTTGTCAGAACCCTTTTGTAAAAGGGTTCCGACACCTCCCAAAACTTTTATAAAAGTATATAATCAAAAGCTTTTAGAAGTCCAGAAACCTTTTCTCGAAAAGGTTTTTGGTCGTCGAAGACAAACCGATGGTGAAGCAGGGTTAATAGTTCCGGGATTACCTGCTGAACTTTGAATTGGGACCGCACACAAAATCGGACATTGGGGCTTCGATAATGCTCCCGGACCCGATGACACAATTCTTAATCACGCTCTTCCGGATAAAGCATTCCTCCATGATAATGGAGTTTTGAATCTCGGAATCTTTTACAGTAACGCCGGGCCCGATATAAACGTTCGGCCCCAGTGTCGAGTCGATAACGTTGGCCGTGGAGTCGATCCGGACCTTTTCCAGGCACTTGACATTTGTCGTTTGACCGTCGAAAGAGTCTTGAAGATAATGGCTATTCGCTTGCAGCAGGATTTCCCGTGTGCCGACATCGAACCAAAATCCACAAAACAAAAAACTGCCGATATGCGAATGGTGTTTCGTGAGTAACCAATGAATAAAACCACCTAAACTATCGGGGTTTCCCCCGGACAGGATATATTTTTGAATAGCCTCCACATCTGCTTGTTTTAAAAAGTAACAGGCTGTACTGATATTCTTAAATGTAGGGCGTAAGGGTTTTTCTTGAAAGGATGCGATCTTGCCGTTTACAATATCGACAATTCCATAATCCGTGGGGTTATCCTGGGTTTGATAGGTGTATACGGCGTTGTGACTGCATGGCATTGTATTACCGGCTATGAAATGTAAAAAATCGTCCAGTTGAAAACCGAACAAATTATCGCCCCCCAGGATCAATAAATCGCGTGGTGCAGATTGAGACACAATATAATCCAATGCGCCGACCGGGCCCAGTTTATCCTTTTGATCCGTCGAAGGCTCCACCACCAGTTGGATGGTAGGGCGTATTCCCTTGTATTTATATGAATTCATGAATTTTTCAACCTGGGGTGCGAATTTTTTATTGACGGATAAAATCGTGTTCCCGATGGCAGAGGAGTCATAAACAAAATCCAGGACATGTTCCAATACGGGTTTGCCGGCAACCGGGAGAAGGACTTTTGAAATATCGGTGGTTAAAGGCCACAAGCGAACGGAATACCCCCCACAGAGAATTATACAATCGATTTTTTTGCGACTTTGTCCTTTGATTATCAAAACCGGCATTGGGCTTCCTTGAGTTTTCCCCCACTCGATAGCGTTACAAGCAACTTTGTATGCAAACTCATACTCATAAGATTCGCCTGCCCCTAACGCATCATAAAAAGCAACAGCAAATTTGATGGCAGCAGTATCCTCGATTCCTTTTTTCATGCCGATGACATAATTAACATGCTGGGCAATAGCATTGGCCTGGATTTCCGAGTAGCACGCATTCAGGAATACACATTCGACGCTGTCGGCAAACAACTCGAAGAACCCGGAAAGAGCCTGGGCGTTTACTAAGCTAGCATGGCCGTTCTCATCTTCGAATACTATTCCATCATCTCCTTCCCCATGCCCGCAAAAATGCACGATATTGGGTTTGAAATCCAACATGGCTCTACGGGCATCGTCTTGTCGAACGGCTAAACGTTGTTCCAGGATGAATTTATTTCGTTTCTTAGACCTATTTAATCCATCGGCGATTCCCCGGACTTCTTCGTCGAGGCGAACTTTTTCCGTATCTTTCGGATTAGCGGCCAAAATCAAAATTTTTTTCTTTGTTACAGGCATCGGCACTCTCCTTAATGGACTCATAACCCTGCCGACTCAAATGTTTTCTTGTTTCGAAACATGGCATGGGTTTACCGGTAAAATCAATAATACTACACCAGGAATAAATTTTCAATTTCCCGAAAGGATTATTTTTTTTAAAATTAAATAAGCAATGAACTCTCCATCCTGGATATCCATTGGTCGAAATGAACACACTCCTTCCTTATTTTTTCTATACCTATTTTTTCTATAATAGCCGGCCCATCCAGCACTTTTTCATACTCATGGAAAATCCTGCAAATTCGTCTCGAAGGAGTCGATCCAAGATACCGTATCTTCTTTACTTAGATTCCCTGCGCCATTGGCACCGATCAACACATTAAGCGAACGAAGCTCCAGGTCGATATCTTTGATCGACTTATACCCTTTTATTTTTAACTGCTTAAGCATTGCTTCACCTTCTTTTCATTTCCAGGACAAATAACCAAAGGAAATTATACCTATTAATAAAGCATACATCAAGCCAAACTCAAAAAAAAAAATTTTGGAAGATTTTTTTTCCAAACCACAACCTGAGTGAAATTCGCAATTCCCCACTGTAAATGATTCATTCATTTAATCCTCCAATTTCCAGTTCAATCTCTTCAATAGACGGCAAACTACCTTTGTAATTCTCAGGTAGTAATTGCGTCAATGCGTATTCGGAAATACCAATTGGTTTATTAATATCGCTCAGCGCATATTCAGCAACCACTTTATCCTTGGTTTTACAAATTACAATTCCAACGGTTGGATTATCATGTTCTGTGCGTAATTGCTTATCAACCGCAGTAAGATAAAAATTAAGCTTTCCCGCATGGGACGGTTCAAAATCGCTGCATTTCAATTCAATAACGACATAGCAACGTAATTTTACATGATAAAATAACAAATCAAGATAAAAAATACTTTCCCCAACTTTCAATTCTACCTGCCTTCCGATATATGCAAAACCAGCACCCAATTCTAACAGGAAGTGTGTAATATGATCAACCAAAGCTTTTTCCAGGTCATGCTCACTATAGTCTTTCGTCATACTCAAAAAATCAAAAATATACGGATCTTTTAGTGTTTGAACTGCCAGATCAGACTGCGGTTTGGGTAAAGTTGCCGTGAAATTAGTGACAGCTTTTCCTTCGCGTTCATACAGACGGCTTTCTATTTGATGAACAAGAACACTGCGACTCCAATTGTATAGAAGTGTATTCCGGACATAGAAAATCGCTTCTTTTTTATCCTTGCATTTGCTAATAATGGCAATGTTGTGTCCCCACGGAATCTGTGCGATTTGGGCAACAAGTTGTTGCCCAATTTCTCCATTTTCCGAATTAGAAAACGAATAAAACCAATACCATTGTTTGCTGCATTTTTATTTTTACCATAGGCTGAGAACGAAAGTCAATCCCTTTATAGAATTACTCCTTTTCCTTCAACCTTTTCATCCCCGAATTACCAGTCAATATCCTCATCTGTTGGATGGCAATTTGATTCAGCCGTTCAAGCCTGATTTCCTGGGATAATCCTTCATTGATAAACAGCGCGTTCAAGTTCTCCAGGTTCGCAAGACAAACCAATTGTGAGATATCGGCATAGTCCCGGATATTTCCCTTTTTATCGGGGTTTGCATCACGCCACATAGCAGCGGTTATACCGAAGAGGGCCATATTCAGAATATCCGCTTCCGTGGCGTAAATGTTGTTGATCTGTGATTTGTCTAGCTCTGGGGGAATAAGGTTTTCTTTGATGGCATCTGTATGAATCCGGTAATTTATTTTAGTCAGATTCCGGCGGATATCCCAGCCAAGCTGCTTTCTTTCTTGTTCTTTTAATCGTTGGAATTCTTTGATAAGGTATATTTTGAACTCAGCACTGATCCACATTCCGAATTCAAAAGCAATATCTTTGTGCGCATATGTACCGCCGTATTTACCGGCTTTGGCTATTAAGCCAATGGCATTGGTTTTGGCAACCCACTCTTTAACACTTATTTTATAACTGTGCAATCCTGCCTGACTTTTAATTATGGCGAATTCGCCATAATTAAAATCCGGGTTATGAATCTATTCCCAGATACCAAGATATTCCACTGTATTCCTGTTTCTTAACCAATCAGAAATAAAAAAGTCCCCATCCTTTGCTTTCAACATATCTGTCAGGGAGATGTAATCATCCTCTTGAATAGAAATCACCCTGATCTCTGTCCCTTTGACTTCAATTTTAGCCATTTTTAATCTCGACTTTTTCAATAATTATTGCTTATCCTACTATGAGGCCGAATTATAATATATCATGTAAGAAAAATCAATATGCCATCATCTGTTAAAATCTGTTAAATCAAAACGATAGCCACGTTATAGGCACGTTATGTCTTATATCAAATATCAGGCATTGGCTATTTAAAAAAGACGAAAATCTGCATTATAACTAAGTTTGCATTTATACCCCGACCACCAGGCTTCTTGGCCGCCGGAGGCATTAATGCGGGAAAAATAAAAAGAGAAATTTCAAAAAGAACCGGTCACGGGGGGTAAAGGGCACGGCTGCTTTTGGGTAACACAGGTTAACGATATAATCATCATCATACGAAGGAATAAGAGATGCGGCCGCTTCAAAACAACGATCCTTAAACCCAATCGCAGCACGCCGAAGAATGGGCCACCTTTCCACTCCCGGGATATGAAAAACATCCTTCTTAAAATACGGCCATTTCTGCCAATCGCAAAAATAAGGAACTAAGAATTCCACTGCCTTCCTGAGTCCGGCACCCTTCGGGGTTTTATAGTTCCATAAATCGATATCCCGGAAATGATCGGCCAACTGCGCGATATCCAGGGCAATCATCAGGTTGAGCCTGTGGTATGTATAATTATCGGCCCGTTTCATCTCGACAGGTTGAGACCCATCCGGTTTGTAATGACGCAGCATCCGGTTATTCTTAAAAAACAAGATCCGCTCTCTTGCTTTTCCTGTATCTCCAATGTACAGCGATTGGACCGTCATAATCATTTCATAAAAGGTTCCATGATTCGAAGTGCTGACTCGTTCGATTTCAGCCAGGGGGCTGGTTTCTACCCAATGAATAAATTCCCGCGTCCACTGTTGGAATCCCTTTTTATCCTCTTTTGTCCAACTTTTAGAGCTTTCCAACATACCCGCCGCGTCATAAATCCGTCGAAAAACCAGGCCAAAACCTGCCACCGCATAACCACCCTCTACGACACCGGGAGTAATTTTCCCATAATTGACATTGGGATTCATCCGCGTTTCTTTGTCGATAAACCACGTCCGTAAAAATAATGCCGCATGCGCCGCATACACTTCATTCCCGGTAAAATAATACGCCAGGGATAACAATTCGAGCTGGGATGCCAACCGGTTCAATTTCGTCCAATCGCCACCGGCATCCGGGTTGATATATCCATCCCGCATTACCCACGGCTGACCGTCTTTGGTATCGGGGTTCGGCCAGTAATACGTCCCGTATGAAACAAAATCATGGAAATCCCCGCTGGGAGCAGGATATTTTTTTTTCGTAACCGGCCACGGTTTTGATTTTAATTCCTGGTCGGCATTTTTTAAGAGCTTTTTCACACTTCGCTGGATCAACCGGTCCCCTTCTTTCCATAATTTCTTGCTCAAAGCAAGATACTCCTCTTTTAAGATAAACGTCCGGGCTTTTCCACCCTTTTCAGCGGTTAAATACGCAGGAAAAAATATCGCAAGCAACAGTATAACCACGGGGAAAATGGGTTTAACCTTTGAAAAGCCCAGCTTATGATGTGTACTTGTTTTTTTCATTTTTAGTTGTCTCTTCTACTTTGATCGTTACTTCCCATATATTATAATCGAAAAATCCTAAAAGATCGACCCTTAACTGTTCGGAAAGTGAAAAGACCATAGGTAATTCCTTCAATACAGGTATTTCTATTTCCTTAACAGCTAACATCCGACATCCAAACTCATTTTATAATTATTAAGTGTCAAATGTTTTCGGGCGAACTCATCGGTTCACCCCTACGAAAACAATGATCCTATAAACAGGATCATTCTACCCACTGGACAGACTTGTCCGCAATAACCCTGTAAGCCATATCATTAAGATTTTCCCTGGATATATCTGCAATACACGCCAGTTCATCACCACGGTAGTAATACGGGTTTTTTTCCAGGAAAAACCTAATGTGGAGATTGTTCTTTTTGGACTCGGGGATCATACACATTTCGTCATTCAAATGATCTTTTGCTCCATCGAAGGAGATAATCCCTTTTCCCGGGTTATAGCAGGGTCCGAATTTCCACGTGCATATGTGCTTTAACAACCGGTCGTAATCGGGGGGTGTAGCTTCTGTATAGACGGGGTAAAATTTCCGGAAATAAACCGGTAAAAAACGGTAAGTCCGGTATCCCTTGGAAATAAGAAACCAATACACGGGGGTATGGGTATATTCTTCCATCATCCGCAGCATAAAGTGCCCGAAAGCAGGGGCTAACAAATTAGACTGCCAGAATTCTTTTTCCACGATGGTATCCCCGCTGAAGACATAAACCACCTCCCTGCCGTCAACCGCATGCTCGATCACCTGGATAGTCGAAAAGCCGACAATTTGATTCCCTTCGCCGCGTAGAACAATAACCCAATGCTTTTCTCCTAAATCTTTTAAAAAAGTGTCATACTCTACATGAGCAAAATATTCCCGGAGAATACCGAACATTTTTTCTTTTTCCAGTGACGATACGAGATGGATTTTGACGATTTGAACAAATGTTTCATCCGCCATCTATTGTTCCTCCTTAACGCCCAGCGGTAATCCCTGACGCCGGCCGACATCTTTCCGGCTGATGACATTCTGGGCAAAATATACTCCCACCATAAACAGGCTTTTACAATTGGCCTGGAAATCCAGTCCACGCTTTAAAATAGAGTAAAGTCCATAAAACTTGTTCCTGTAATTGAAACAATATTGCGATAACTCCGACGCGGTCATTTTTTGAGGGTGAAACGCGATATCGCCGAATCGATATTCATCCGCCAGCCACCATTTGTCATAGATCAACCGGTTCTCCTGTTTTAAACGCTTATATAATGGGGTCCCGGGGAAAGGGACGACATGGTTGAAAGCCATAAAAAAGAAATTTTGCTTAATAGCAAATTCCAGGGTTTGATCGAAAGACTCCGGGGTGTCGTTGTCATACCCGAACATAAACGTGGCATAAACAGCAAAACGATATTTACGAAATTGCTTGAGAGCATCGCTGAAATCATCGACGACCGCGTTGATATTTTTGCCCATAGACAGGAGATTGTCTTTGTTCAAGGATTCGAAGCCGATGAGCACGCCGTTGCATCCGCTCTCTTTCATCAGCGACAGGATTTCTGTATCCCGGGCAATACTTAAACTCACCTGGCCGACCCAGATCAATTTTAAAGGAATCAACGCTTTAAGCAGTCGAATGGTATGGTCGCGGTTGACCACCAGGTTATCGTCGATAAAAAACACATGCCTGGCCTTTAATGCTTTTATTTCCCGTACGACATCATCGACAGGGCGGGGATAGTAGGAACGGTTAAAGAATTGACAAATGGAGCAAAATTCGCAGTGATGGGGGCACCCGCGTCCTGCTTCTACAAGGGTTACCCGGGTATATTTTTTATTTCTATAAATAGAACGGTCGGGTAACACGGATGAAAAACCGTTTCCATTCTCGGAAACATATTTGGGTTTCATTTTTCCCCTGCGGAAATCCTCCAAAAATTCCGGCCACAAAGGTTCGGCTGCGCCAACGACCACGGAATCGGCATGTTCCATTACTTCTTCCGGCATCAACGTTGCATGGAAACCTCCCATCACCACCGGGATACCTTTCGCACGATATTTTGCGGCGATCTGGTAAGCCCGCTTCGCGGAATAGGTTTCAATGTTGATGGCGGCCAGGTCTGTCGGCTCACCATACGGTATCTCTTCCAACCGGTCGTCATAAAAAGCCCGTTCCACATCCGGGGGAGTTAATGAAGCCAGTACCGCTATGGCCAGGGGTTCCATCTGCCACGTCTTGACGTAAGGCTCCCCCGCTTTTTTTCCTACACACGGTAGAATAAACGTAATTTTCATCACCACTTCCTTTTAAAACATTCTTTATTTCAATAAAATAGTAATCGAACCGCTGTTATATCACGCATTAAATCACGATATCCCCTGTTGGGGAGTTATGACGGAGTAACCCTTCAACCGTTCCGTCATTTCCATGGGAAACCGGTACTGCTCGGAAAACAAACGCTTAACATAAATTTTATATGCGAGGTTCCCCAGGAAGGTGATGGGAAAATTCCTCCCGGTGGTCAGCGTCCTGGAAAGGTTGGAACGTAAACCGAAGGTTCTCTTGTAAGACCACTTGAAACCGTCATCCAGCTCTTGCGGACTCAGTTTATTGGGGACAAACACGACATGTTGGGTATCGTAGTACTCCCAATTATGGTGCAAAATCCGTCCTTCCGATTCGAATTTATTAAAGGCCGCAGTATTGGGATACGGGGTAAAAACCGCATAACGGGGAATATCGATTTTAATTTCATCCACCAAATCCGCCGTCTCGGCAAACACATTTTTATCATCCTCCTCGAAACCGAAAATAAAACAGCCCATGATAACGATTTTAAACTTATGGAGCCTCCGCACCAATTCCCTGTAAGCCTCCGCTTTATTAAAGGATTTATGAATCGAAGACAGGGAATCTTTATTGAAGGATTCAAAACCGATGAGCAAGTAGACACACCCGCTTTTGTGCATCAGATCCATGAGCTCGAGGTCTTCGAGGATGCGCGTGGAAGCTAAACCGCCCCACATTTTTTTCAGTGGGGTGAGGGCTTTAAACAGTTCTTTGGCGTAATCCGTGTCTTCCGTGAGATTGACGTCGTTGAAAACAATACGTTTGTGGGGGATATGGCGGATTTCGTCGATTACATCGGCGATGGGGCGTTTATGCCAACCGAAACCGGCTGCCGGGACGGAACAAAAATCGCAAAGACTCCGGCATCCACGAGTGGCAAAAACAGTATTGGGACTCATGTACCCGAATTTTTTTTGTAAGTCGCGCCGGGGGAAAGGGAGATGATCGAGGTTCATCTCTTTGCTTTCATATACGGGTTTAACGGGACCGTTTACGTAGTCCCTCAAGAGTTGAGGCCATGTTTGCTCGGCGAAACCGATTACAATACTATCGCCGTGTTGGGCCGCTTCCTGGGGACGAAGCGTGACATGCACACCGCCGAGCACCACAAAGGCGTTTTTCTTCTTGAAGTAGTCCGCTATTTCATACGCCCGGGGTGCCGTACCGGTGAGCACACTCACACCTACTATATCGAAATCTTCATCAAACGGGACTTTTTGAACGCTCTCGTCTGCAATTCGCACAACGGCAGGAATTTCCGGCGGTACAAGACCTGCCAGCAGCGTGCAGGTTAATGGAGCTTCCCGGAAAGACATTTTTATAGGCCCCACTTTCAATTTATGAATCTTGCCGTCCGCCATTACCAACAATATTCGTAACGGTTTTACTCCTTGCATTTCCACCTCCTCCGCTTTCATTTTTCATTCTCCTTCAACTGGAATAAACGGCCCAATACCCCTAAGCGCAAACCATGCTTGTTATGAACTTCCCGGCGAAACAGGATATTGTACTTCAAGTACAGTGAAAGCCGAAATAAGCTTCGCATATTGGTTTTTAAATTAAAAATTCGCCGGCAAATCGACGGCACACTATTGAATTTTGTCCGGGCCTTGTAACCCCATTCCGTGAGTTGATCGGCCGTCATGTGTTTGGGTTTGAACGCGGCATAATTAAAACGATAATCCGCATGCAGCCACCACTTTTTATCGTAAAGCAATCGATTCTCTTCATCCAATTGGCGGTAAAGCGGTGTGTTGGGGTAAGGCATCAATACGTTAAAAGCCGCAAAGGTGAATTTGTTTTTTAAAGCGAAATCGATGGTATCTTCGATAGATTGGATCGTATCGCAGTCATGGCCTACGGTAAACGCGGCCCACAACTGGAAACCGTGATCATGCAGCACCTTGATTTGGGGCTCGTAGTTTTTGAAATCCTTCAAATTGGGGCCCTTGTTCATCCACTGGAGGCTGTCAAAATAAATCGCTTCGATCCCCACCACGAACCCGAGACACCCGCTTTGCTGCATCAACCGAACCAGTTCCAGGTCATTGGCGACATCGATACTCATTTGCCCCACCCACAAGATTTTTTTAGGGATCAACTGTTTTAAAAATGCCTTAGCTTGTTCCGGGCTGGACGAAAAACTATCATCCACAAAAAACAACATTTTTCTATCCTGTCGGTCGATTTCCTGCAATATTTCATCGAAATCCCGGACATAATGGTTTTGTTTAAAATAAGCGCTGGTAGCGCAAAAGGTGCAACTGAACTTGCATCCCCTGCTGAATTGGATGAGGGACAGCGGTACATATCCTTTCCCCCGGAAGATATCCCTCCGGGGTAAGACGCCTTGCTGTGGAATACCGAAAGAACCTTTATAAATAGGTTGAAGGCGGTGGTTCCTGGCATCCTCCACTACAGTAGGCCAGAGCGTCTCTGCATCTCCGATAAATACCGAGTCGGCCTGTTTGGACACTTCTCCCGGGATTAAAGTCGGGTGCATGCCGCCCATAATAACCGGGACCCGCCGCCTGCGGTATTCCTTGCCGATTTCATAAGCCCGGCGCGCCGTAAACGACTCGACGGTTATTGCGACGAGGTCTGTGGGTTCATCGAAATCGACTTCTTCCATGCGGTCGTCATAAAATGAAACATCCACATCTTTGGGTGTCAAACCGGCCAAAACTCCCATTTGCAAAGGCTCCATCCGCCCTTTATCAACGTAGGGACCATACTCCTTTTTCCCAATCCTGGGTTTAATCAATGTGACCCTCATCGGCCCTCCTTTTACTTTTAACCCAGCTCGCTCCACTGCCGGCGGTATATCTCTTTTCGTGAAATCAAATTCGCTGCCAGGAATGCACTGAAATTAAATAATGATTTACTGTTGGCTTTAAAATCCATCGCACGCCGGAAAATAGTACTGTATTTGTTGAACCTGCAGCGAGCTTCAAAACATTTTCCCGCCAACTCCTCCACGCTCATCCGTCGGGGATGAAAAAAACCCTGGCCGTACCGGAAATCCGGCGAAAGCCACCACGTTTCATGGATCAACCGCTTTTCGTCTTTCAACCGGTCATACAACGGCGTTTTGGGCGTAGGAAACAACGGGTTGAAATGAGCGATGCAGAGTTTGGATTCGACGGCAAATTCCAGGGCCATCTCGATCGTATCTGCCGTATCGTTATCGTAACCGAAAACAAAAGCACCGCAAACCATAATCCCGTGATCTTTGAAACGCTTTACCCCTTCCCGGTAATCCGTGTGGTCGATGTTGCCGCCTTTTTTCATTTGCTTTAAATTTTCTTTGTTGAGACTTTCAAAACCGATAAATACGGCGGCACAACCACTTTTTTCCAACAGCGCGAGCAATTCTTCATTATATGCTGCATCCAGGCTGATCTGGCAAGCCCATTTGATGTTGAGTGGAGTTAAAGCGTTAAATAATTCGATTACCCGGTCGTAGTTGCGAAAAATATTATCGTCTACAAAAAAAATAAAATTTTTATGCAAGGCTTCGATCTCGGTTATTACGTCGTTAATGGGGCGGTTTCGAAGCGAATTTCCATAATAAGAATGAACGGAGCAGAAATCGCAAGCAAACCGGCACCCGCGGCCAAATTGAACCGGTGTCATCCGCGCGTATTTCTTCCCCTTAAAAATTCGGTTGTCCGGTTTGATCCCGTTCATCGGGTATTCGATATTTCCCTGGTAAATGGGTTTTAATTTTCTTGCTCTCGCGTCGTTTACTATTTTTAGCCAGACGTCTTCAGCGTCGCCCATTACGATGGAATCCGCATGGAGCAGGGTTTCTTCCGGCATCAACGTGGGATGAAAGCCACCCATCACCACAGGAATATCTCTCTCCCGGTAATTGGCGGCTATTTTGTAGGCCCTCCGGGCCGTAAAGGTTTGAACCGTTATGGCCGCAAGGTCTGTCTTGTCGTCATAGTCGATCTCTTCCACCCGGTCGTCATACATGACCAATTCGATATCGGGCGGTGTTAAACCCGCAAGAATAGAAAATACAAGGGGCTCCATCGCGTCTGCCGACCGTCGGGCAAACATATTCGGATGAATGAATGTAATCTTCATAGTCTCCCACTTTTACCATTCACTACGTTTAAGAATATAAAATAATATATTGCGAAAAAATAGTCAAGCATTTAAACTTTAAAAATGCAAGTTTGTCTTGACTTTCTTATGTCAAAATATTATACTCACTTCGAAATTGGTGTTAATACGTGGAGGTATCCATTGAATTTTACTAAGAAATTTCTTTTTTTCTTTGATCACATCTTACCGTTCCCATTAATGTTTATTATGTTTTACTTATGGTATCGACGGTTTGACGGCAACGGGTGGATGGCTTCATTTGTTTTGGCTTTACCTTTTGTTTGGGGTTACGTTGTGCCCGGGATCGGGACGAATCTTTTGAAATTATGGCGATTTGAAGGAAAGGGCCGAATCGGCAATTTCTATTGGCATCATGGGTTCATGTATGCGGGCCCCCTGGCACTGCTTCTCTATACTACTTTCGGTGATGGGCCGGTTTCCACCACTCAAATCATTACCATCATCCTGTGCACCGGCGGTATGCAAGGCCTGCTCTCATCCCAGCATGATATTATGGCGGTAAAAGCCGGGACGCTGATTATCGATAATCCACCCGGCAGGGCAGGAAAGTCCGCCGAAGAGATCGTTAATTACATGAGTCCCCTCTATTTCTTCTTACTGGGAAGTATGTATGCCTCCGGGTGTATTTACGCTTACGGGTTTTTCGTGACCGGCAAGATGCAAACAGCGGGGGGATTTTCTTACTTACTCCTGGTGGGATTAACGTTAATGGCTGTAGTTCCCTCGGTTCCCTATTTATTAGCCATTGCTCTTCACAATAAAAGGAATCGCCCGTCGAGCCGTTTATCACCGGATCATACTTAAATGGGAAACCCGGATGAAAATATTATTGATTTTATCGGCCAGTAAAAGATATCGGGAAGCTGCAATCCGTAGGAAACAATTTCGCACTTATGCCCCGACTACGCTGCTGCAATTAGCCGCCCTGGTTCCCCCCGAACTCGAAGCAGAAGTGCGCATCGTGGATTTAATGGGAGAACCCCTTCCGCCTGATCTTGATGCGGACTTAATCGGCATCAGTACCATCACGTGCGGTGCACCGGAAGCCTATCGCATCGCAGACGAAGCCCGGGCCAGGGGAAAAACGGTTGTACTAGGCGGTTCACATACTACGCTGCTCCCGGGTGAAGCCCTCCAACATGCCGACGCAATTGTTTTAGGTTATGCAGAAAAAACCTGGCCCCAATTGCTGCAGGATTTCAAAAATCATCAGCTTCAACGAATTTATACCGACGACTCATCGCCCTTCGATTCTCCCATGCCTCCCTTGAACCGCCGATTGCTTCCCAAACGCCAATACCTCTTTACCAATACTGTCGAAGCTACTAGGGGATGCCCCAATGGATGTGACTTCTGTGTGTTAAAAAATATTACCCGGGACAAATCCTGGACCCGCAGTATCCCCGAAGTAGTCAAAGAAATCGAAGCCATGGGGAAGGAAATTCTCTTCCTGGACAGCAGCCCCACGGAATTTAAAGACTATATGAATCGATTGTGGCAGGAACTGATCCCGTTAAATATTAAGTGGTACGGTGCCTCGACGTTTCGTTTCACCACCGATGAAGAAACCGTACGTCTTGCCTCCAGGAGCGGATGCAGGGGCTTGCTCATCGGTTTTGAATCCCTGAACCAGACCTCTTTGTCCGGTATCCACAAGGAATTCAATAACACCCAACGTTTTAAAGAGGGGATTCAACGTCTCCATGATAATGGGATTGCCGTGCTGGGGTGTTTCGTCTTCGGTTTCGATGAAGATGACCCTTCTATTTTTGAAAGAACCGTTGAATTTGTCATCGACGCTAAAATCGACATCGTGAAGTATGCTGTGTTGACACCGCTTCCCGGCACACCGGTTTTTAACCGGCTTAAAGCGGAGAACCGGGTTCTCACTGAAGATTGGGAATACTATGACACGGAGCAAGTGGTTTTTCGCCCGTTAAAAATGTCGCCGGAGCAACTCATGGAAGGCTGTAAACAGGCCTTTTACGAAACCTATAAATATTCGTCGATTTTTAAGAGGATTATGCGGAAGAATGCCCCCTGGTTATACTCTGTCCTGGGAAATATCGGGTTCCGCCGGGTGGGTTACACGTATTATAAAGAAAAGTTGAAGGTTGAAGGTTGAAGGTAAAATTGGGGAATCCCCTCCACGAACATCGCTTCGCTCGTTCGATAAAAATTCGCAAGAAACTTTTGAAATGATTTTTGAATGGAAAGCCGCGATAGAATTAACAAGTATCAATTATCAATTGAATAGTGCCTTCGGCACGGGAAAACGGGGAACGGGGAACGATTTTGAATTATTAATTATTAAGTAGTTCCTTATCCTCTTCTCTCCTATGCGGGGTTTTATTGCAGAGCCGGGCGGATCGTTCCCTGGAAAAATAAGGGCGCCGACGTTTCCGCCGCGCCCTCATTCGATTTTATAAAAAAAGAATGGCTTATTTCGTGTATTTGTCCAGCCAATCAAGGACGGTATTGTGCCAGAGGATGCTGTTATGGGGTTTCAGGACCCAATGGTTTTCGTCCGGGAAGTAGAGGAGTTTGCTTTCGATTCCTTTGCGTTGGAGCAGGGTAAAGGTGGAAAAGCCCTGGGTTTCGACCACCCGGTAATCTTTTCCGCCGTGGACCACCAGCATCGGGGTTTTCCAGTTTTTAATAAAGTTGATGGGGTTGTGTTTTTCGTAGCCTTCGGGGTTATCCCAGGGTGTACCGCCGTGGTCCCATTCTGGGAACCAGAGTTCTTCGGTGTCGAAGTAGGCAAATTTTTCATCGAGGTTTCCGTCGTGGCACACGAGGCATTTGAACCTGTCGGGCCAATTCCCTGCGATCCAGTTAATCATATAGCCGCCGTATGAGGCGCCTAAAGCAACTACGCGGTCCCCATCCATCCAGGGGTATTTTTCCAATGCGGCAGCCAAACCTTTTTGGAGGTCTTCCAGGGGTTTGCCGCCCCAGTCGTGGGAGATAGAATCGCAAAAAGCCTGGCCGTAACCGGTGGAGCCGTGGAAATCCACCATCACTGCGGCGTATCCTCGCCCGGTGTATACTTGTGGGTTCCAGCGGTAGTGGAATTGGTTGCCGAAGGAACCCTGGGGGCCGCCGTGAATCAGGAATGCCACCGGGTATTTCTTTTGGGGGTTCCAATCGACCGGTTTCACGATATAGCAATATACCGTTTCGTTGTTCCAGCCTTTAAAAGTAAATTGTTCGTAATCGCCCATTTTTACTGCCGCCAGTTTTTGGGCATTGATGGCGGTGACCTGTAGGGTTGTTTTCCCGGCGAAGTCCGTGGAGTAGATTTCAGCCGGCGATTTTAAATGATCGAGGGTGTAGATGATGCGGTTCCCGGCGAAATCGAAGCTGGAGACCGAGCCGTCTCTGACGATGGTTTTATCTTTCCCGGTTGCGGCATCGATGGCGAAGAGGGATGCTTGGCCGAGGTTGGCGGAAGTAACGTAGAGGGTTTTCCCGTCGGGGCCCCATGCTATGGAGTCGACGGAGTGGTCCCATTGTTCCGCCAGAGTGCGTTCTTTTCCTTCCGGCCAGGGTTTCAGCATGATGTAGTAACGGTCTGCTTCAAAACCGGGGCGTCTCATAGCGAGGTAGGCTAATGTTTTCCCGTCCGGTGAAAAAACCGGTTTGGTGTCCCATGCTTTATTGGGCTCTGTCAGGTTTTTTGGGGCTGCGGAGCCGTCTACCGGCGCATAATATAGGTCATAATTCGTGGACCATGCTTCGTCTTTGCTTTTGTTCCCCGCAGTAAATATTATTCCTTTTCCGTCCTGGGTGAAAGTAAATTCGGAAGCATCACCGAAGGGTTTAAGGGGTGAATCCGTATCCATGCCTTTCATGATGTCTAGGGGAGTACCGCCGTCGATGGGCATAACGAAAATGTGGGATCTTCGACCATCTACAAAGGAGTCCCAATGGCGGAAGAACAATTGGTTGTAAACCTGGCCGGTGGCTTTTTGTTTTGCTTTCTCATCCAGTAGTTTTTGGGTTTCTTCTATGCTTTTATCGGGGAAAACATCCATTGCCAGTGCGATTTTCAAACCATCCGGCGACAGCATATAATAACCGACATCCAGTGGGAAAGTGGTGACCGGGGAAGCCTCGCCGCCTTCTATGGAGATTTTCCATACCTGTTGCGATCCTGACCGGGTAGAGAGAAAGTAGAGTGTTTTCCCATCTTTAGACCAGTTTGGGTTGGTATCCGATGCGGGGTTAGTGGTTAACCGGCGCAGGCCTTTGCCGTCGGTCCCGATTTTCCAGATATCGGTCCGGCCTTTATTGGCTTCCAGGTCTGTTACGCGCACTACGAAAGCGATCCATTTCCCGTCCGGGGAAGCTTTCGGATCGGATATTCGGTCCATGGCAAGCAAATCATGAACCGTAAACGCGTGGGGTGGTTCAGCGGCTTTTATAAATGTTCCTGTTCCTGGTATTAACATCGACAAAATAATAAAGATAAAAAAGTAACGCATTCCAATCCTCCTAATACTTTTGTTTTTATGTTTCTTGCCTCGCCTTGAAAAACGTTTAAGGCTGTAAAAATAATGTTTATTTGCGGCGTAAGTGTCATAGTACCTCAAACCCGATTTTTAGTCAATAGAAAAAAGGGGACAGTCAAAAAATTATCGTTTAAAAGTTAGAGAATCTGATATTTCCAGGGGTTTTTGCAGGTTAAAAGTAAATCCTGGTTTTCCTATTTGATTTCCTTTTTTAAATGAGGCATAATTAAATATTCCTTCTTAAAAAAACGGTTATTAGAATGATATAAAGAAAAAAGCGAGGTAAAAAATGAAGGATTTGAGACGATGTTTAATCGGTGTGGCAGCCGGGTTTTTTATTTTCAACCTGGTTTTTATCCCTGCATTGAATGCGGAGGAAAAAGTAAACTCAAAGCCATTTGGAATTGTTATCCATGGGGGAGCCGGGTATATGCAAAAAGAACGAATGCCGGCGGAAAAAGATCAGCAATATCGCCGGAAATTGGAAGAAGCACTGCGAGCAGGTTATGCGATCCTGGAAAAAGGAGGATCGAGCCTGGATGCAGTCGAAACCGCTGTCCGGATATTGGAAGACTGCCCGTTATTCAACGCGGGTAAAGGAGCGGTTTTTACCAGCGCAGGAACCAATGAACTGGACTCCTCCATCATGGAAGGAAAAGGTTTGAAAGCCGGGGCAGCAGCGGGCATCAAACACATACAAAACCCCATATCGCTGGCTCGCCTGGTCATGGAACGCTCCGGTCATGTCATGCTCACAGGTGAGGGTGCCGAAACTTTCGCCAAAGAAATGGGTATACCGCTGGTGGAGGAGAAATACTTTTTCACGGAAGAACGATGGAAAAGCCTCCAGGAAGAACAAAAACGGGAAAAAGAAGCAGCGCAGAAAAAAGATGATGAAAATAGCAATAAATGCGGGACCGTCGGGGCCGCAGCCCTGGATAAAGAAGGCAACCTCGCAGCCGGGACTTCGACCGGCGGCATGACCAACAAAAAATACGGACGTGTGGGCGACTCTCCCATTATCGGCGCAGGCACATATGCCAATAACCGCACTTGCGCCGTTTCTTCCACCGGTTATGGCGAATATTTTATCCGGTTGGCAGCGGCTTATGATATCTCGGCATTGATGGAGTATAAAGGCCTCTCTTTGGAAGCAGCCGCATCGCTGGTTATGGAAAAAATCAACCGATTAGGCGGCTACGGCGGTGTGATTGCTATCGATAGCAATGGAAAAATCGCAATGCCCTTCACGACCGGCGGTATGTTCCGGGGATACCTGGGTAACGATGGTAAAATCGTTATTAAAATATACAAGGATGAGTAAAAAAAGAAAAATATAATCCCCCGAAAGGTAAGGTGTGGAATAGTGAGATATAAAACAGCTTTTGTGTTTCTTTTTTTGCAATTATTTTTTTTCTATAACTTATCCGGCAAAGGTATACCTCCATCTCCCACTGCCGATGATCTCAAATTCGAGCATATTTCCCTTTCGGATGGGCTTTCCCAGAATTCCATTTACTGTATTTTACAGGACCAAAAAGGCTTCATGTGGTTCGGTACGAAAGATGGTCTTAACAAGTACGACGGATACCAGTTTACAATTTACAGGGAGGACCCCGATAAATACGATTATTTGAGCTGCGGCTATATCCTGGCATTGATGGAAGACAGCAAAGGCTTTATATGGGTCGGTACACGGGATGGATTAAATCAATTCGACCCCGTTTCCGAACAATTCTATCGATATGTTTCCAACTCTACCGACCAGGTCGGAATGAACCATAATGAAGTCAGGACCATATGCGAAGACACCGGGGGAAATATCTGGATAGGGACTTCCGACGGGCTGAATCGTTTAGACCGCAAATCGGGGCGCTTGACTCATTATCTCCCAAAACCCGGGGACCCCGATTCTCTCTCCCACGCATCTATTTCTTCGATCCTGAAAGACCGGGACGGCTTTCTCTGGATTGGCACCGAAACCGGTTTGGACCGTTTCGATACGATAACCGGTAAATTTTTTCATTATAATTCCGCTCTCGATCTCAAAGGCAACAAAGAAGAAAACATCGGCCGGGTTCTTTGTATTTACCGGGACCGGGAGGCAAGGTTATGGATTGGAGCCGAAAACGGTCTGTATCGATGGAACCCGGAGATAAAACGGCTTATTACTTTTTCTCCCAACATGGAAAACCGGGGGTATTTAAGTTCCACACCCATTCTTTCGATTTGTGAGGATTTCGAAGGTATCTTCTGGATCGGTACGATGGAAGGCTTATTGAAGTTGAATGCCGATGACGGGACCGTGAACAGGTACCGGAATAATCCCACTCAACCCGGTTCGCTGGCTCACAATAACGTGATGTCGGTTTTTGAAGACCGGCAGGGGATATTGTGGATTGGAACCATTTCCGGTATCGATAAATTAATGGAGCGGAGACATGCATTTACCCATATCAATACCCCGCCGGTCAATAGTATTGTCGAAGATGAAAAAGGTTTGCTCTGGGTGGGGACCAACGGCGGCGGACTGCGCTGCATCGACCCGAAAACAGCGGCGATTAAACATTCATTTCCATTCCCCGGGCGGTCCGACGGTACGATCGCAAATGCAGTCGGTACTCTTTACAGGGACCATGAAGGTATTTTATGGGTAGGAACCCCGACGGGATTATACCGGCTCGAACAGCCCACAGGAATTTTTACCCGTTTCATTAAAAACCCGGCCGATCCCTTCTCACTAAGCTGCCAGAACGTACGCGCCATAATTGAAGATCGTTCAGGCATAATGTGGATCGGTACCCAGAAGGGAGGTTTGAACCGTTTCGACAAAAAAACAGGCCGGTTCACTTCTTTTAAACATAACCCATCGGATTCCTCCAGCTTAAGCAATAACTCCGTTCGGGTTATAATCCGGGATCATCCCGGCGATCTTTGGGTCGGGACGGTTTATGGTTTAAACCGGTTTGACACAGCAGCGAAACGGTTTACCCGGTACCATAAAGAACACAATAACCCCAACAGCCTGGGTAATGATTATATTTTGTCGATTTATGAAGATAAGAAGGGGAAACTCTGGATCGGGACTTTCGGCGGCGGTTTAAATAGCTTCGAAAAAGATACACGGAAGTGGAACCGCTTCTCGGTTAAAGAAGGTCTTCCCAACAATGTGGTTTATAGTATCCTGGAAGACAATGAAAGCAACCTGTGGCTCAGCACCAATAACGGCCTCTGCTGCTTTAACCCCGGGAAACAATCCGTTAAAAATTTTAACCTGGAAGACGGCACCGGCAGCAGTGAATATAACCTTGGGGCCGGTTTTAAAGCCCACTTTTCCAATAAACTCTATTTCGGTGGGGTGAACGGTATCGACTGCGTTTCCCTCGATAATATCAAAGTTAATAAATATATTCCTCCCATATGGATTACTTCTTTTAAAGTATTCGACCAGGAACTGGGTTATGAAAGAAATATCCACGAAACTAACGTGATCGAATTACCATACCGCAATAATTTCTTTTCCATAGAATTTGCAGGTTTAAATTATCGTCATTCCAATAAAAACCAATATGCTTACAAGTTGGAAGGCTTAAACCGGCAATGGCTGTACTGCGGTAATCGACGGTATGCCAGTTATTCCAACCTGGAACCCGGTACGTATACTTTCCGGGTCAGGGGTTCCAATGACGATGGAGTTTGGAATGAGGTCGGAGCCTCTATTACCGTTAAAATTTCACCACCCTTATGGAAAACAGCGGGTTTTCGTATTTTATCCGTGGTTGTCTTGTTTCTCATTGTTATCGGTGTTCACAAACTTCGGGTTTTAAGCTTGAAAAAACAAACTATAAAGCTGGAAACCCTTGTAGAAGAACGCACCCATCAATTAAAAGAATCGAAAGAGAAAGCGGAAGTGGGAATGCGGGCCCGCTCGGAGTTCCTGGCCAATATGAGCCATGAGATACGCACTCCTTTAAACGGTATTATCGGGATGACGGACCTCACCATCGAGTCGGACCTTACCCTGGAACAACGAGGAAACCTGGATTTGGTCCGTTTTTCCGCCAATGAATTACTGACTATTGTGAACGACATCCTGGACTTTTCAAAAATCGAATCCGGCCACTTAGAGTTCGATTGTATCGATTTTGACCTGGAAAGCCGGGTCGACGAAGTCATTAAACTACTGTCGGTTCACGCTCATAAAAAGAGAATCCAGTTAAAATGGAAAATCGGTGAAGGCATTCCCCTTGTTTTAAATAGCGATCCCGTTCGACTCAACCAGATTTTGGTGAATTTACTCGGGAATGCCATTAAATTCACGGAAAAAGGCGAAATACTGCTAATCATCGACCCGGACCCCGATGAGATGAACAAAGCAAAAGCACGAGAGGGCGAACCGGGACAGCCCCGGGACATTGCATGGCTCCGATTCTCAGTCTCCGATACCGGCATTGGGGTCTCGGAAGAAAAAAAAGAGGTGATTTTTAATGCCTTTTCACAGGCAGACAGCTCTATAACCCGCCGGTTCGGCGGGACCGGCCTGGGACTTTCGATTTCTCTCAAACTGGTCCAATTGATGGGCGGCCAATTGGAGATAATAAGCCCTTCTAACCTATTTTACCCCCATATTCACTCTAGCTTAAAGGCACACATCGACCCTCGATTATCTCATTTTCCCGTTAAAGCCACATCCCCGGAGGGCGGACCCGGTTCCCTGTTTTATTTTTCCATACCGTTAACCGTATCGCCGCAATCGAACATCGTTGAAATCGAATCTACCCTCGATCAAATCAAGGGTCTTCATGTCCTCCTGGTGGAAGAAGACCCCTCGAACCTTAAAATATCGGGAGGTTTCTTCGACCGCTGGGGAATGAGATATACCGGGGTGACTACATATCAAAAGGCATGGGACATCCTGGCCGACTCTCACAAAAACGGGGTATCGGATTTCCAATTGATCATCCTGGAAAAAAATATTAACGGTGTCGATGGCTTTGAATTTGCACAAAAAGTCAAATCCCACCCGGAATTTAATCATATCGAATCGATTATGGTCGCTAAATTCGGCGAAATCGGCGATGCAGACCGAAGCTCCGATGCCGGTATCTCTGCTTACCTCACCCCGCCGTTGGAATCCTATAAACTATTGGAAGCCATCCGCAAAACCCTGGTAAAAGTAAAATCCATGACTTCCCCGGGGAAAAAGGATCTGATTACTCGCCACAGTTTACGCGAAGAAAGCCCGAATTATAATTGTCTCGTGGCTGAAGATAATAATGTAAACCAGAAATTGATCAAACGCATGCTGCTGAAATTGGGCTACCGGGTTACTATAGTGGATAACGGCCTTGAAGCGGTCGACTCTTTCCGGGACAGCAGCGGCTCCTTCGATATCATTTTTATGGATATCCAGATGCCGGAAATGGGCGGGTTGGAAGCCACTGAAAAGATTCGCCGACTGGAAGCTGCCGCCGCCGGCTCCAACAAACTTCACCCCACCTTCCATATTCCTATAATCGCATTAACCGCGCACGCAATGAAAGGCGATAAAGAACGCTTTTTAAAATCCGGCATGGACGCCTATGTATCCAAACCCATTAAAATCGAAGATTTGATTGCTGCTGTCGATTCCGTTTCACCTTTAATCAAATCGAAAAACAAGGACCAATAATGGATAAATTTTTCCCTTCAAAATTAAATCGCATCTTTCCATGGATAATGGGCCAGGAAAAATCCGGGCAGGTATTCGGTATTCCTGCCGGGTTATTTTTTAAACCGTCGCTCCATGATCCATTTCGCCTGGAGCGTTTCGATCAAACCCTGGAAAACCCTCTCGGAGTCGCAGCCGGCCCCCACACTCAATTATCCCAGAATATCGTGTCCGCATGGCTGTCCGGTGCACGTTTTATCGAATTAAAAACCGTTCAAAACCTCGACCGATTGACTATTTCCAAACCCTGCATCGACATGGAGGACGAAGGCTACAACTGCGAATGGTCCCAGGAATTACCCATAATCGACTCGTTTCATCAATACCTGGATGCCTGGATTATCCTTCATTTGCTTCGGCATCATTTTGGATGGGTTACCCCCCCCGGTCCGGGTTTTATTTTCAATATCAGTGTCGGTTATTCCATGAAAGGAATCCTATCGGATAATGTCCGGTGGTTCCTGGAGAAAATGGAAAACTGCCACATGGAAAAAGAGCTGAAACTTGAACAACTTTCCAGGGATTTCCCCTGGGTTAAAAACGTCCCCATCCCGGACTGTATTTCAAATAATGTGACGCTCTCCACTATGCACGGCTGCCCGCCCGAAGAAATCGAACTCATTGCCCGGTACTTGATCGATAAACGAAAACTTCACACCACGATTAAATTAAATCCCACACTGTTGGGACCTCTACACCTCCGCCACATCCTGGGCGAAATACTGGGTTTCGATACCGACGTACCCGATGAGGCCTTTAACCACGATTTAAAATATGAGGATGCCGTGTCCATGATCCGGTCCCTTCTCCAGTCCGCTGCTGCAGCCGACGTCCACTTCGGTTTGAAACTGTCCAACACCCTCGAATCCATCAACAACCGCTCCGTCTTCTCCCCCCGGGAAAAAATGATGTATATGAGCGGCCGGGCCCTTCACCCCATTACCGTTAACCTGGCCGCCAAACTCCAGGATGATTTTAAAGGTACGCTTGATATTTCTTTTTCCGCCGGTGCCGATTGTTTTAACTTTCCCAGGCTGATAGCCTGCGGATTAAAACCCGTGACCGGTTGCTCCGACTTGCTGAAACCCGGTGGATATGGACGAATGGCCCAGTACATCGACGAATTAAGAAAAGCCATGACACATCGACAGGCCGCTTCTACAGCCGACTATATCCGCGCAGTAAATGAAGAACCCGGCGATGACCCGGTTACCGCTTCGTTAAAAAATCTTAAAAAGTATGCGAAACACCTGATAAGCCCGGGAGAGGAACGCTTTAAAAAAAGTGTCAACCCCGGGTGTGCTGTTAAAACAGGCCGAGCCCTCGACTTTTTCGACTGTTTCCAGGCCCCCTGTACCGCCACATGCCCGGCACACCAGGATGTTCCCGGTTATATGTTTTATACGCGAAACTCCGACTATCAAAAGGCTTTGGACGTTATTTTAAAAACAAACCCTTTTCCTGCTGTAACCGGCAGCGTATGCGATCACACCTGTATGACCCGGTGCACCCGCATCAATTACGATACTCCCATCTGCATCCGGGATATTAAATCTTTCATTAGCCGTCAATCGCAGGAAGAACTTCCACCGGTTCCCCATCCTCCTATCGATTTGACTGCCGCTGTAATCGGTGCCGGCCCCTCCGGCCTGGCCTGTGCATATTATCTCGCCCTCCAGGGGGTCGATGTCCATATCTATGAAACCCAAAACGAACCCGGCGGTATGATTTCGGAAGCTATCCCCACTTTTCGACTGGACCCCGGTGCTCTCCGGTCCGATATCCAACGTATCGAAAATCTCGGTGTCACTATCCATTACAACTCTCATGCCGATCAACCTTTTTTTAACCGGCTTCGAAATCGATTTAATTATATATATATTGCTGTCGGTGCGTGGAAAAGTTTACGGCTCAACATCCCCGGCGAAAAATCCCCGTATGTTACCGATGCCGTTTCGTTTCTATCCCGGGTAAAACGCAATCTTCCTTGTGACATCGGTAAAAAAGTCGCCGTAGTGGGTGGAGGTAACAGCGCTGTGGATGCAGCCCGTGCCGCGGTTCGTCTTCTTTCTCCCCATTCTTCTCCTGGAGTGACTGTTATCTACCGCCGTTCAATCCTACAGATGCCTGCTGCCCGTGAAGAAATCCAGGCAGCACGCGATGAGAACATTAAAATCCTGGAGCTGGCCACTCCTGTTAAAATCCAGGAAACTCCCAACGCGGACCATCGGTTGAAAGTAACCTGCTGTAGAATGAAACTGGGAGAAAAGGATCAAACCGGGCGGCAGCGGCCGGTTCCTATTGAAAACTCCGATTTCGACCTGGCTTTTGATACCGTGATTTCTGCTGTTGGCCAGGAAGTGGTCCTGGATTTCCTCGATGAGCCGCTTAAAGTTCAACCCGGTTCACCCGTAATAACCGGGAACTTTTGCGGGGAGATCGCATCCCTGGCAGGTCCAGGGGGCAATTCCACAATAGGGGAACCTATTAAAAAAAATTTCGATCTGTTGATAAAATTTGAACCATTGAAAATACCGCCTCGCAATAGGGCGCCCAGGCAGTGGGCTTCACGAAAAGAGCCCCCTGGTCGTCGAAGACTTGTTTTGATCGGTGGTGATGCGCGGCGTGGTGCTGCCAATATTATTTCTGCTATTGCCGACGGCAAAAATGCTGCGGATACGATCATGGAATTCTATTCATCCCAAACACCGGTGCAGGTTCCTCAACCCCTTCGTTTTCCTCTCTATTATTACCAGGAGCGAGCCGCGAAGCGCGATTATGGGAATTCCGCTCTCTCTTTTTCTAATGGAGAAGATGCGCAAGCCGAAGCGAGCCGATGCCTTTTATGCGGCGATTACTGTGGAGTTTGTGTCACGGTTTGTCCGAACCGAGCCAATGTGCTTTATCCTGTGTCTCCTCTATCTTTCATGTTGAAAAGGATTTGTTTCGATGAGAATGGTGAGCCTGTAATGGAAGATGACCGTGTTTTTCAAGTTCAGCAGTCTTACCAGGTTCTCAATATTGCCGATTTCTGTAATCACTGTGGAAACTGCGACACTTTTTGCCCCACATCCGGTGCACCCTATAAAAATAAACCCAGGTTGTGTCTTTCCCATGAGTCTTTCCAAAACGAGGAGGATGCTTTTTTTATCGAAGTAAGCCCAAATATCCGTCGGATTATGTGGAAACAGGAAAAAGAAACCCGGGTACTCACTGTTTCAAATGGAAACTATTGTTTCGAGACGCCTGTTGTGAAGGTGGAGTTATCGGCCCCTGGTTTCGATATTTTATCGATTGAAAAGAAATCATCTCCTGTTTCGGTGGTGTCTCTTTTACCTGCGGCCATCATGCGGATTATTTTCGATTCACATATTACGCCTGGAAATTAAGAAGCCCCTCCACGAATATCGCTGCGTTCGTTCGATAAAAATAAGCAAGAAACCCTTCGATTTTTAATTACGAAAAAATAACTTTCCCTCATTCATCATTCATCGTTATCCCATCGATTTGCGTTTTGATTTTGTCTTGCAGGTTCTTATGAAGCATGTAATTTTCTTCCCGGCTCGTTTTGATTTCCAGTATCGTGGAACCCGTTGATTCCAGGGCCCGTTTATAAGCGGTTTCAAATTCCTGTAACGAACCGGGGGTGTGGTAATCAAGCCCAAACATCCGCGCGGCTGCGGAAAACTCAAGACCGTGGGGCGTTCCAAAAAACCGGTTAAATATCGCGGGCTGTACCTGCGAGCCGGCAATGGGAAGAAATGAAAAAATCCCGCCGCCGTCATTGTTCAGTACGACAATAATAACCGGCTCCCCGCATTTTTTGACCAATGGCAGGGAATTCAAATCATGGAGAAAAGCCAGATCGCCGACCAGGAGCGTCGTGGGCTTCCCCACCCCCTGCGCAAAACCGCAAGCCGAAGCGATAATCCCATCGATCCCGCTGGCCCCACGGTTCCCACCGATGGTCACACTGTTTCCACTGCATGCCCCCACCATATCCATTTCCCGCACCGGCATACTGTTAGACAAAAACAATCCGTGCCCTGCAGGGATCGATTTTGAAATCACACGGGCAACGCCGATTTCGCTCACCGAGGGCGAAGCTGTCATAAAATCGTCGAATACCCGGTCCACCATGCCGGAAGCCTCCCGGAGAAACAGCAGACACTGCGACGGGGGACGGCTGTCGACTGCCGGCAATACGGAATCGACAAAACCCGGTACACCCGATTTAACACGGATAGTTACTTGATGGAGCGGGTCGTTCCTCAAAGAATGGGAAAGAACCATAATGGTTTGGGCCGGTTTGTGTTTTTCCAGGTAAAGATACCACCGCTTCGAAGTGATCCTTCCCCCGATATGAAGAACCGTATCCAGGGGAAAACGCGATGGAAAACTATCGGAAAGAAGTACATGATCGTAATAATGGATGATGTTTTGATGGGAATGCCAACGCAGCCCGGACACGATATCGGGGAAAACCGGCCATCCCAGTTTCTCCGCCAGCCGAAGAACCCCCTCCCGTTCCCGCCGGCCCGCCAATTTACCCACCACTATGGCCCCGTTCCTGGCCGAGTTGATGACCGAAATCAACGCTTGATCCCCGGGAAAATCGGAAGCGGTTTTACCCCCGGTATACCGCGTATAAACATGATTACCTGCCATCCAATCCGAGACCGGGGAGAAATAGTGTGTCGAGTCGAAATCTTTTTTTATAGGCGCCAGCGGCTCACGAAACATGCAGTTAAGATGAACCGGACCCGCCATGGGATCCAATGCCCGGAATACCGCATGGTCGATGGTAGTTAAAACGGTCACCGGGTTTATTTCCCCGCCCGGCGCCGGTACGTCCGTTTGCCACCTCACATAATTGCCATATATTTTAACCTGGTCTATCGTTTGCAATGCCCCCGTATTCTGCAGCTCCCACGGCCTGTCGGCCGTCAACAGGATCAACGGTACTTTTTTCTTAGAGGCTTCCACTACAGCCGGGAAAAAATTGGCCACCGCGGTTCCCGAAGAACAAATCAATACCGCCGGCCTCCCCGTCGACGACGCCAAACCCAACGCATAAAACGCCAAACCCCGTTCATCATAATGAACGACAGACCGAACCGCAGGATGCACGGCTGCCGATACAGTCAATGCCGATGAACGCGAACCCGGAGCGATACAAAAACAGGTTACCCCATTCCGCACCAGCTCCTCCACCATTAAACCCGCCCACGCATAATTTATATTGGGCACTTCATTCAATCGCCATGTTTCTATCATTTTTTCCCCAGGGGGCTCTTTTCGAGAAAACCGCCCCCTGACCCCCATAAAAGCTTTTGATTATTTTTCATTTTCATTGTTTTTTATCCCAAGGATTTCCATGAAGTTCCGGGTTTTACACTCCAACTCCCGCCATTCGTCAAACGCATTCGAACCGTCCACGATCCCCACCCCGGAAAAAAGCGAAACACGACAATCATGAATCAACGCGGAACGCAACCCGACACAGAAATCCGCGGAATCGAAACCGACACTCCCCAACGCCCCGGCATACCACCCACGTTTAAACGGTTCAAAACGACGGATCGCTTCCAATGCTCTATCCAACGGACACCCTCCCACCGCCGGCGTCGGATGCAAGTTTTTTACCAATTGGTCGTCACCCACACCGCTGGCCAGGACTCCTTTTAGTTTTGTTACCAGGTGCTGCCCCTCTTTCAATTTCATCAAACTTTTCCGGCTGTCCTTTTCCAACGACGTACACAAAGACTTCAAATCCCTCTCGATGGTTTCAGCCACAAAATCATGCTCCCGCTGCTCTTTATCGGACTTCATCAACTCGTTACCCAACCGGTCGTCTTCCTGCTCCAGGTTTCCCCGTGACCGCGTCCCTGCAACAGCTTCACTCAAAATCCCCCGCCCCACTCTCTTGTACAAACGCTCCGGGGACGAACCGACAAAAGCCGATACCCCATCGAATTGAAACAAAAAATCATAGCGGTCCGATAAAATCTTTTTTAACATCGAAAGTACCCCGGTGGGTTTCACGGTCTTTTCAAAATCCAATACCACCTTACGGGCCAATACCGTTTTATTATAGTGTTTCTCCCTGATTTCCTCCAACACTGTTCCTATGATTTTTACCCACTCTTCGCGCCCCGGTAAATCGTTTCGCCCTACCAACCCGGGCGCAAGACCATCCCCGGTCGTTAGGAAGTCGAACCCATCGAAATCCACCTCTTCCAACTCCGTTAAAATCGATTCCAATGTAACGTGTTTTTTTTCATCTTCATCGATGACGGCATTACAGGCAAAAAAGCTGTTCCCGTGGTGTTGAAACACTTCGAACCTGGGTATAAAAAAACGGGCGGCACCGAAAGAAATCCAATCCGAATCGATATGACCGGGGGCAAAAGCAAAACCGCCCCAATATTTCAAATGGGGATATTGAACGGATAAGCGGCCGCGCATCTGGGGAAAGATTGCCTCATAATCGGGGCTCGAATCGCGACGAATCATATCCGCGGCACCGATTCCCGACACCCTCATGTCTTCCGCGTCTCTGCCGGAAAAATAGAATTTCATCCCGTGTCGTTGTCTTCCCAGCCAGGCCAGGGGGTCCAGGTTCTCGACCCGGATTTCACAGCGGACCGCCGATGGTTTCCCCCATTCCCCGGCATGCAGCGTAAAAAGCTCTATCAAGCGGCTTTTCATCGTCTCTTTCAAACCTTCAACCCGGCAAGGCGTGGAGTTAAAATGGGCCCCGGTATTCATCGATTATCTCCCGTTCCCGGTTTTTCGCCCCGGTATAATGTTACTGCACCGAAAGTCAACGGCATCCCGGTAACTTTGGAGAAACCGGCGGTTCTCATGAGTTGGCAAAAATCTTCGCCATATGGGAACGCTTCGATGGTTTGACCGAGGTAACGGTAAGCCTGCGAATCGCCGGAAATCCACGCACCGATAGGCGGGATAACGGTTCTAAGATAAAAAAGATGAAACGCCCGAAGTAGTTTATTGCTGGGGATAGAAAATTCCAGGATCAATGCACGGCCTTCGTTTTTTAAAACCCTCCGTATTTCCCGCAAAACCAAAGACGGGTCCGGGGTGTTCCGAATCCCGAAAGCCATAGTCACAGCGTGGAAACGGTTATCGGCACTGGGTATGTTCGACGCATCTCCCAGGAAGAAAGCGATCCGCTGCCGGATATTGAATTTTATGGCTTTTAACCGCCCCGTTTCAATCATGTTCGAAGCCAGGTCGCAGCCATAAACGTGTGAAATGTGGGGGTTGGTTTTTAATAATGAAAGAGCGACATCGCCTGTACCTGTGGCCAGGTCTAACACGTGTTGGTTTTTTTTATCGGTCAGTTGAAAACACAATTTTTTTCGCCATGATTTATCCCGGCCAAAAGAAAATAGGTGATTTAAAAAGTCATACCGCTTGTGAATCCGGTTAAAAATTCGGAAAGATGATTCTTTTCCATAATGGTGATCATGATTTTCGTGCATTTTTATTATGGGCAAAAAAAATTGCGTTGATTTCCTCGATATGTTCGAACAGGATACCCCGGAGTTTTTTTTCATCGATATCATCAAAAGCGCCTTCCATTTTTTCCATGTAAGAATCTGCGTCGTAACAATTTATGAAGGGGTTTTCCGGGGATATGTTTCCACTCGATTCATTAACAATGCGTGGGGCTATTTTTTTAAAATGGTTCAAGATGCGTTTGGCTATTGCCTCATTGCTGACCCAATTGTTATTTGTTTCCGGCATTGTTCTTTTCTCCAAATCGATAAAAAAGTCATACCTTACTCATTGTATAAAAATATTTAGTTTAAGTCAACGGTCGCTTCGCACCCCCTTGCACCCCCCAGCAGTTCTAATTTTGCAAATATGGGGCGTGTCGGTGCCTTTGAAATGATGAATGATGATTGATGAATGGAGAAAAGATAATAATCGGTTCACGGGTGCACGGGTTCTCGTTTCCAGGTTTGCTTTTTCATTAAGTAAAAAAATCGAACTTATATTAGATACCTTCTCGGTTTCTTGCCTTAAATCCAACAATAATAATTCGATAGGCAAATCATTCCTCCCCAAAAAAAATTTCAAAACCCGGTAAAATAAATTATAGGAGTTTTTTTTACTGTCCGGGTATCACTAATATAAAAATTACTGGCCAGCCGGGGGCAAATCTTGCGGCGAATCAAGGAATATATTATAATATAGAAAAATTCAGAAGGAGGAAACATGTACTTTATACCATATGGGGCTGCATTGGAGGTCACCGGATCCATGCACCTATTAGGCACAGATACAACCCGGCAGCGCATCCTATTGGACTGCGGAATGTTCCAGGGAAAACGAAAAGAAAGCGAAGAAAAAAACCGCACGTTTAATTCCTTCGACCCGGAAATCATTACCAACGTCGTATTGTCCCACGCTCACATCGATCACTGCGGACGAATACCGTTATTGATCAAAAAGAATTTCAAGGGGCGTGTGATCACAACACGGGCAACCCAGGATGCCTGCAAATACCTCCTGCTGGACAGCGCCCACATCCAGGAATCCGACGCCCAATACCTCAATTATAAAACCGTCCGATCTTCCCTCTATTCCATGCAAAACTCCACGGGAGCAAACGCCATCACTAACAAAGATAGAGAAACCATCAAAAGATCGTTAAAATCGGATCATCGAATCGATGGGGAAGCGGTGAACAAAGCGGCAGAAAAACTTAATCTAAAAAAAGTGGAGCCGCTCTACACCGTAGAGGAAGCAGAAAAAGCACTGGAATATTTCGAGGGTTATCCCTACCAATACCCCATCACCGTAGGAAAAAATATCACCTGCACCTTCTACGATGCCGGCCATATCCTCGGCTCCGCCATGTGCTTGATTAAAGCTGTAGACAATGGACGTACATACCGCGTATTGTTTTCCGGCGACGTCGGCCGCTTCGATAAACCCATTGTCAATGATCCCACCACAAAATTCCCGGGAGAAGACTGCAAAATCGACCTGCTGATCCTGGAAAGCACTTACGGCGACCGGGTACACGACCCGGTAAATGAATTGAAAAACACCTTGAAAGAAATTTTACATCGCGTCGTAAAACGCGGCGGGTCCCTGGTTATCCCTTCTTTTGCTTTCGGGCGAACCCAGGAACTGGTATACCTGCTTCATGAAATTTATAATGAAAAAGAACTGCCGCTTCTGCCCATATATGTCGACAGTCCTTTGGCCGGGAAATTGACGAAAGTCTTCGGCGAACACATGGAAAACTACGACCAACTCACACACGATACGTTTCTCAAAAAAGGTCAAAATCCTTTCATGTTCGACCATATCCATTTTATTCAATCCGTAGAAGAATCCATGGCCTTAATGAACAATAAAAAACCCAATGTGGTCATCGCCGCATCGGGAATGTGCGAAGCCGGACGAATTCTCCATCACCTCCGCTATAAAATCCACAACCCCCAAAATACTATTTTATTCGTCGGGTACCAGGCGGAAAATACCCTGGGCCGGCGAATCCTCGAAGAAGGTAAAGAATATGAGAAATCCAGGGGCAAGAAACAGGCCCCCATCATGAAATTTATGAACAAAACCTACCCGCTGGAGGCCCACGTGGAAGAAATCGGCGGTTTCAGCGCCCACGGCGACAAAACCGAGTTGCTGAAATTTTTGAAACAATCCGGTTTGGAAATCAATAAAATCGCGCTGGTTCACGGCGAAGTCGAGCAAATCTATCCTTTCCGGGATTTCTTGAAGAGCAGCGGGTATAACGTGGAAGTTCCCCACACCGGGGAAAGCATAAAAATATAACCCGGGATATAACCGGGAACAAAAGGAGGCAGGGTATCAAATGGACGCAAATTTAAAAGTGCTTTTTATCGATGTATCCAATGGTTTTTACCGGGTCGCCCGTTTTCCCATCGGTGAATTTTTCGGACCCGTAGACCTGGGATTGTTTTTAGCCGGGAAATACAACAGTACCAATATCGGCGTCGGGCTGCTGGCAGGGTCCATATTCCCCGGGTCGAACCGTCTTATTTTTACCGGTTTTTCACCCTGTTGGGGAGGGTTTTATATCTCTTCTATGGGCGGCGCCGGTTTGGTTTTCGATAACCTCGGTGTGAATATGATCGCGTTGATGGGTAAAGCCCCTTCGGCGTCGGTCCTCTACTTGAACCGCGTCCACGGCGAAGAGATACAAGTGGAAGTATCCCCAATACCATTGAAACAAACGTGGGAAAAAGGCCGGGGTGGAGTTTATTCCGTGTTGGATGAGTGTTTGGCGTGTTATGGAGACCGGTACCGGCAGGACCCCCGGGTCCTGGCCGTCGGTCCGGCAGCAGGAGCAACGGATTTCGGGGCCGTATTTTCCGCGCCCGTTCAAAACGGCAAAGCCACCTATGTGGATACCTGGGCAGGCCGCGGCGGTTTCGGCTCACGGATGCTGAGCGAACACCAAATCGCCGCTGTCATCTACGGCGGCACCTTTATCGATGACGATTTCAGGGATCGAAAAGTCGTGGACCAATGGTTTGAAGATAAATACCAGAAACGGTTGTCGGTCAAAGACATGGAAGCCACCACCAAATACCGTTACGATCCCAATTTTAATACGGGTGGAACCTTCGGTGTGAATTTCGCCGGCATCGGCGGACGAGTCCTGGCTTTTAATTACCAAAGCATCTACATGCAGGAGCAAGACCGGCTGGGAATCCATCAAAACTTCATCCTCAACCATTACTTGAAACAATTCAACGAAGAAACCATTGTTCCCAAGAGTATGCGGACTTGCGGCGAGCCTTGCGCAGCAGTCTGTAAAAAAATGCGGGAACAGTTTAAAAAAGATTATGAACCTTACCAGACCATGGGCCCTCTTTGCGGTATTTTCGACCAGCGGGGCGCAGAAAAACTCAATCACCATGCCGACATGTTGGGTTTTGATGCCATTTCCGTCGGCGGTATCGCAGCAGGCGTCATGGAGTGTTTAAAAGAAGGACTCCTGGAACCCGAAGAAGTGGGAGCACCCGGTATTCCTCACTGGGACCTTTCGAATTTCCAGGTTGAAACCGATTCGCAGCACAACGCCGAAATCGGTATCGCTGTCCTGGATTCCATGATTCATCGGAAAGGCGTATTAAATTTGAAAGAGGGTTTTCGCAAATGGATTCGAAAAATGGCCCGCGAGCGTGGGAAGTCGATTATAGATCGGTTTGTTTTTAATTCTTTTGCAAGGAAAGGCTGGAGTATTCCCAACCAATATTGGACACCCGGCGTGTTGTCCCCCATGGCCATTATGGGAAAATACTACATGAATTATGGGAATGAGTTTTTACCGCCTCGACAGTTAGGACGAAAGAATGCACAGCGGATGACAGCGGAATTAATAATGGATAACCTGGGTATATGCCGTTTTCACCGTGTGTGGGCGGAAGATATGCTGCCGGAAATAATCGAGAAACTTTACGGTTTAAAAGAGAAGTTCCTTCGAAAGAATTTTATTACCGCCGGCCGGATCAACAGCCGGAATGCCTCCATATTCTGGGAATCCGAACGTAATATCGATTTCGTTATGGAATTTTTGAAACGCAAGCACGATGTGGAGAAAGACAATAACCCGGAGTTAGTGCTTTGGTTGGACCGGTTTCAAGCGGATAAGCATGAAGCGGCGTTGGATTATTGGTTTGAGATTCAAAAAGGGGTCCATGAATCGTTGAGGGAATTCTAGTTTTCAAAGCAATTAATTGTTAACCGGTTAAATCTTGCTATGTAGTCGGTTTCCCCTTCCATTATTCGTTGATCGTGAATCGTGAATCGTCGGCCGTCGGCCTTTCGTTGTATTATATAACCGTTCTCCATAAACGTTATCTAATATAAGTTCGATTTTTTTACTTAATGAAAAAGCAAACCTGGAAACGAGAACCCGTGCACCCGTGAACCGATTATTATCTTTTCTCAATTCATCATTCATCATTTCAAAGGTACCGACACACCCCCTTTGCAAAAAATAACCTTAACTTAGCGTCATTTGGGACAGTCAAGAAAAAACTTTCAACACGAGTTCGGAGTATTAATTTTTAATTGCTCGAAAATTTTTAATTTAAATCCCGGCAGGCAGTGGAAACGCGCCGGATAAAATATCGGCGTTAGCCCGCTCGAAATCCTCCAAACGCCCGATATCCAACCAATATCCTGTATAGGGGTATGCTTTTATCTCTTTTTTTTCTTTCAAAAGAGTCAACATTAAATGATCGAAACCATAAGGCTGCCGGTCCGGTACATAATGCAATATCTCCCGGTTGAACACATAGATTCCCATGCTCACACTATAATTGTATTGGGGTTTTTCTATAAAGTCGGTGATCGCCTGGTTTTCGATCTTCATTACGCCGAAATCGATATTCACTTGCCGGCGATAAGCGCCGATGGTCGCCAATGCTTTGGATTGAACATGGAAATTAAAAATTCCTGCGAAGTTCATATCCGTCAACAGGTCGCCATTCATTAAAAAAAAGTTTTCCGGTAGATTTTTAACCTGTTTTAGTGGGGCGATGGTGCCCAGGGGTGTTTCTTCCATCGAGTATTCGATGTGAACCCCGAATTTTTCCCCGTTACCGAAGTAAGCCATGATCAATTCGGCCATGTGATTGACGCAAAGAACGATATCCTTGATCCCGGATTTTTGTAATTGGTGGATTAAGATGGAGAGAATGGGTTTTTCTCCTACGGGTACCAGGGGTTTGGGTAGAATCGTGGTGTAGGGTTTAAGTCGTGTGCCTTTGCCACCTGCTAAGATAATTGCTTTCATGCTCGCTTTGCTCCGTCCTTTCCTCGTTTTTGCCCGGGTTAAAAACCCCAGTGAGCCCTGTGAGAAATCTAATTTGATGGCAGGCGATAATGAAGAATAGTTTATTCTACGGTGACCGATTTGGCCAGGTTTCGCGGTTTATCGATATCGCGGCCTTTTTCTTTGGCGATGTAATAAGCGAAGAGCTGCAGGGGGATGATATTGAGGATGGGTTGGAGTATGGGGATAGTTCGAGGAACGATAAAAACATCGTCCGAGATATCCAGGACTTTATCGACTTTGGGGTTGGTCACAGAGAGGATTCGTCCGCTTCGTGCTTTGATTTCTTGCATATTGCTGAGCATTTTGTCCAGGGTGAGGTCGTCGGGGGAAATGGCGACGGTGGGGAAATTCCGATCTATAAGGGAGATGGGGCCGTGTTTCATCTCGCCGGCGGGGTAGCCTTCCGCGTGGATATAGGAAATTTCTTTTAATTTCAAAGCGCCTTCCATGGCGGTTGGGAAGTTGAACAGACGCCCGACATAGAGGAAATTTTTATATTTTGAATATTTATGGGCAATTTTTTTAACCTGGTCGGCTTCATCCAGGATAGACCTGACCTGGTCCGGCAGGCGTAAGAGAGCATCGATGATTTCGGTTCCTTCGATGAAAGAAACTTTCTGGTAGCGTCCGATGAGGAGGGCCATGAGGGTGAGGATAACCACCTGGGAAGTATATATTTTGGTAGAGGCCACGCCGATTTCCGGTCCGGCGTGGTTATAGACGCCGGCATCCGTGACCTGGGTGATAGCGGTTCCGACGGAGTTAACGATGCCCAGGACCAGGGCGCCCTTGCGTTTGGCTTCCTTGATGGCGGCCAGGGTATCCGCGGTTTCGCCTGATTGGGATATAGCTATAACAGCGACGTTTTCATCTAATTTTAAGCGGCGGTACCTGAATTCGGATGCCAGTTCCACTTCGATGTTCAATTCCGTCAGGTGTTCGAAAATGTATCGGCCCAGGAGTCCGGCGTAGTAGCTGGTGCCGCAGGAAGCGATAATCAATTTCCGGGTATTTTTAAGGCGGTCCAGGACGGGTTCCAGTCCTCCCAATTTTGAAACGCCTTCGCTTTCGATCAATCGGCCCCGGCATGCGTTTTCGATGGTTTCAGGTTGTTCGAAGATTTCTTTCAACATATAGTGTTCGAAACCGCCTTTGTCTACGTTGTAGTCCCGGGTTTCCAGGATTTCTATTTTTTTGTCCAGGGTTTCGTTGCTGAGGTTTTTGATGACGTAGTCGTCGGTTTTGAGAATGGCGATTTCGTCGTCGCTGAGGTAGATCATTTTGTTGGTATAGGGGGTGAGGGCGTTGGAGTCGGAAGCGGCGAACATTTCGTTTTCGCCGATGCCGATAATAATGGGGCTGCCGCGTTTAGCGATAACGATTTTGTGATCGACATCTGCGTGGACAACGGCGATACCGAAAGTACCGCTGAGCCGTTCGACGGTTTTGAAGACGGCTTTTTCCAGGTCGTTGTCGAAGTATTCTTCAACCAAATGGGCGATGACTTCCGTATCTGTTTCGGATTTGAAAACGTGACCTTTTTCGATGAGTTCGTTTTTTATCTGGATATAGTTTTCGATTATGCCGTTATGAACGATGCTGATTTTGTTCGTGCAGTCCAGGTGGGGGTGGGCGTTGATTTGGGAAGGTTTACCGTGTGTAGCCCAGCGGGTATGGGCGATCCCGAAGGTTGCGTCATAGTCCACGTCGATGGTTTTGCTTTCCAGGTGGCCCACACGTCCTTTAGTTTTGATCACTAAATTTTTTTTATTTTTGGACTTTTCGTCGGTGGTGATTACAGAGAATCCGGCAGAGTCGTATCCCCTGTATTCCAGGCGTTTGAGGCCATTCATTAAAATCGGTACGGCTTGTTTTTTTCCGCAGTAACATATAATTCCACACATGTTGGTATAATTACCTCCTGTTCCGTGGCGCTCAATCAAAATGGGTCAACGGTGTTTTCCCGATTGGGTAGACATTGAAACCGATTTCGGACAATTTGTGGTGATCGAGTAGGTTTCGTCCATCAAAGATGAAAGCGGGTTTTTTCATCGATTTAAATATTCGTTCATAGTCGAGGTTTTTAAAATCCGACCATTCGGTTACGATGGCGATGGCGTAAGCATCATTGGCAGCTTCATAGGGATCCGGGATGTATAATACGCCGTTGTCCATACCTTTTAGATCGATTTTAGCATTATCGAGGGCTTTAGGGTCAGAGATGGCGACGATGGCGTGTTCTTCCAGGAGTTGTTTGGTAATATAGATAGCGGCGGATTCGCGGGTATCCCCGGTATTGGCTTTAAAAGCGAAGCCGAAGAGGGCTATTTTTTTACCGGCAATGGTGTTGAACATTTCTTTAACGATTTTTTGAACGAACCGGTGTTTTTGGTATTCGTTCATACTGACGACCATTTCCCAGTAATCGGCAACTTCGAGGAGTCCGTAGCTTCGAGAGATATAGACGAGGTTAAGGATGTCTTTTTTAAAGCAGGAGCCTCCGAAGCCGATGCTGGCGTTTATGAATTTATGGCCGATGCGGGAGTCGCTGCCTACGGCGTAAGCGATTTCCGAAACGTCGGCATCGGTTTTTTCGCACAGGGCGGACACAGCGTTAATGGAAGAGATTCGTTGGGCCAGGAACGCATTGGCTACCAGTTTCGATAGTTCCGAGGACCAGAGGTTGGTGGTAATAATTTTTTCCCTGGGGAGCCAATGGGCGTAGATATCCACGATTTCTTGTTCGGCGCGGAGTCCTCCCGGGGTTCGGTGGGCGCCGATCAGTACGCGGTCTGCTTCCAGTAAATCCATTACAGCGCTGCCTTCTGCGAGGAATTCCGGGTTTGAGAGCACTTCGAACCGGATTCCCCGGTTACCTGCTTTTAAAATTCGTTCCATGGCTTCTGCGGTGCGGACCGGCAGAGTGCTTTTTTCTACGATTATTTTATTGCTGGTGGAATTTTCCACTATCGTATGGGCGGTTTTTTCCCAATATTGAAGGTCGGAGGCCATTCCCGCACCTTCGCCAAAGGTTTTGGTGGGGGTATTCACGGAAACGAATATGATATCGGCTTCCTGTATTCCCTTGTTTATATCGGTTGAAAAGAAGAGGTTTTTCCCCCGGGTTTCCCGGACGATGGAATCGAGTCCGGGTTCATAAATGGGGATATGATCCGAATTCCATTGGCGAATTCGTTCTTCGTTGATATCTACAACTTCTACCCGGTATTCGGGGCATTTCAGCGCGATGACTGCCATAGTGGGGCCCCCGACATATCCTGCCCCGATGCAAAGAATATTTTTTTTAAAGGTCATTCGATACTCCATAATCGCAATTGGTTTTTGTTTAATTACACATTATATATGGACGTTTTGTATTTTGCAAGGTTTTTTTTAAACCATTCGATAGTTATTTCGAGGCCTTGTTCCAATGTGAATTGCGGGGAGTACCGGACCAGGTTTTTGATTTTCGTGTTATTGCAGTTGAGGCGTTCCACTTCGGAGCCTTTGGGTCGTATGCGTTCTTCATCGCATTGGATAACGGCATCGGACTTCATTATTTTTTTGATTAGAAGGGCAAGGTCATGGATGGATATTTCGTTATTGGAACCGATATTAACCACTTCGCCGATGGTGTTGGGGTTTTCGGCCAGGAGGATCATTCCCCTGACGGTATCTTTTACGAAATTGAAATCGCGAGTGGGGGTAAGGTTCCCGGTTTTAATTTCGGGGGACCCGTTAGCGATTTGGGTGATGATGGTGGGGATAATGGCCCTGGCGGATTGTCGTGGGCCGTATGTATTAAAAGGTCGGGCGATAGTCAGGGGGAGTCGATATGAGTGAAAAAAACTCAAAGCAACGGCATCTGCCCCGATTTTACTGGCGCTGTAGGGGGACTGGGGTTGAAGGGGATGTTTTTCGTCGATGGGGATATAGCAGGCTGATCCGTATACTTCGGAGGTGGAGGTATGGATGATCTGTCGGCAGGAATTTTCGAGGGCTGCCTGGAGAATATTCAATGTTCCTTTTATATTGGTTTCTACGTAGCTGTCCGGGGCGATATAGGAGTAAGGGATAGCGATCAAGGCGGCCAGGTGAAAAATGATATCGATATCCCGGGTTATTTTTTTCATTTGGTGGGGGTCCCGGATATCGCCGGAGATTACTTCGATATCCGGCAGGCAGTCGATGGTATCCAGCCAGCCCCAGTGGTTGAAGGCATTATAAAAGGAGAGTGCTTTGACGTGTCCGCTTTGCCGTGCCAGGGATTCTACCAGGTGAGAACCGATGAATCCATCCGCCCCGGTTACCAGGATATGTTTATCGTTTAATGCCGTATGGTCCTCCATATTACCACTTAACACTTACCACTGCTTAACAAATAATAATTAATACTTCACCATTCACCGTCATCGATTAACAATTCACAATTATCAATTAGCAATTTTAGCATTATTATTCTACCATATTTACCGACAAATTGTAAGCCCTGCAAATGCCGGCCAGCGCAACCAGCACGGTACGGGCTTCCGGTCTCGCCTGGGGGTCTTTATCGATCATTCTCATAATTAAATCGTTGAGTTCCGAGGGAACGCCGGGAATTATTTCAATGGGTTGCAGTGGGGTGGTTTTAATAATATTTTTAATTGCATCCAGCGGTTTTTCACTGGTGAAGGGATTGGAATGGGTTAGCATTTCATACCCGATGATCCCGAGGGAGTAGATATCGGCTGGGAAGGAGAGGGTTCCGTCGGATAGGACTTCCGGTGGTAAATAGGCGATGGTACCTAATATTTCACCGCTTTTGGTCAAATGGGAAAAGCTTTCGACCCGGGCGATCCCGAAGTCCATCAATTTGACATAATCGGGGTCTTCTTCGCAGGTGACGACCATGATATTTTCCGGTTTTAAATCGCGGTGGATGATGTTTTCGCGGTGAAGGTTGACCAGGATATGGGCCAACTGCATCAGGATGTAAGCGACTTTAGGGATGGATGGATATTGGTTGTTTTTGAACCGTTGGGCCAGTGTTTGGCCTTCCAGTAGTTCCATGGCTATATAGAGCCGGCCTCTATCTTCTCCCCGTTCTTGTACTTTAACGATATGGGGGTGGTCCAACCGGTCTACCAGTAGGGATTCGTTTTTGAAGCGTTTTTTCTGGACTTCATCCAATTGGAATTCATCTCTCATTACTTTCAATGCATACTTTTTACTTCTATCCATCAGGCTGTGAACTTTATAAACGACTCCCATTCCCCCCATGCCGATCTGGTCTTCGATCTCATAGGAACCGATATATTTTTTTTTCTTCCAGAAGGTCATGAATTTCAAGTGGCTATTAATAAATCCGATCAGTAGGTAAGAAAGGAAGGCAAACGCCACCACCAATAATAGGCGGAACCACAGGGTTTGCCAGGCATAGGGGTTTAGTTCGAAGTCGAGGCGGTCGCCGCTGTTGTTCCAAAGTCCATCGCTGTTGCGGGCGATTACCGAAAAAGTATATCGACCGGGGTCTATATTGGTATATGTCACGCGGCGGCGGGTCCCGGCGTCTTGCCATTCATCGTCGAACCCGCTCAGTTTGTATTTAAACCGGATGCGATCCGGATCCAGGTAGCTCAAGGCTGTAAATACAAAATCGAACCGTTTTTTACCTGCCGGTACCGTAATCAAGGATTGGGCTTTTGCTGCGGTTGGATAAGCGTAGATCAATTTGTCGTCCACACGGAATTCTTCGACCCGCACTGGAGGTAGGACCAGGTTTTTTTTAATATTGAGGGGATCGATGACTACGACTCCGCGTATTGTCGGGAACCACAGTTCCCCATCGTGGGTACATATACCCGCCGGTTGGGCCGGACCGTTGCATTCCGTATTTTTTATGCCTTCTGTTTTCCCGTAGGATATCGAGTGCACGCGGGAGATTTTTCCTGCTGCAAAGTCGATTAAATCATTTTTAGGAACATTGAAAATACCGCGGTTGCAATTCATCCAAAGATTGCCCTTCAAATCTTCCACCACCTGGAAAGCCAGGTCGCTGTAAAGTCCTTTTTTCATGGTGAAGCGAGTAAATATATTGGATTTGAATCGATGCAACCCCCCGTCGTCGGTCCCGATCCAGAGGCAGTCCGGGTCTGTAGAATCCGGGACAATACTCCATATGGCTGCGCCGGGTAACCCGTCTTGCTCCTTGAATACGGTGATTACCCCGTCTTTAACCCGGTTTAAATTCCCATAATACGTACCGATCCATGTGTTTCCGGCTTTATCCCCGGAAATGCAATAAACAAAGTTATCGGAAAGTCCTTCCCGGGTGGAGTAATTGATTATTTTTTCCCACCGGGACGATGCCTGTAAAATATCGATTCCTCCCCCGTTGGTTCCCACCCAGATATTATCCGACGGGTCTGCGTAAATAGCCCGAACGATATTATTGGATAATCCGTTTTCAGTGGAATATACCTTGAGAATTTTTTCATTTTTCATGCGGTGGAGGCCCGCGCCGTAGGTGCCGATCCACAATGATCCGTCGCTGCTGTCCGCTATCGCCCACACCTGGTCGCTTTTCAAGCCTGCTTCTTTACCGAAAGTCTTGAACGTGTCTCCCATAAAAAGGGCCAGGCCGCCCCCAACCGTCCCGATCCAGATTCGTTTCTCCCGGTCCTGGAATACACTCCTTATACTATCGCTGGTCAAACCATTGCGGTTATTGTATATGATGAATTTCCCGTCTTTAAGCTGGGATAAACCATCCCGGGTTCCAATCCAAATGCTTCCTTCCTTGTCTTCCAGGAAACACCGGATAGGGCTATTGAAAAAGCCTTTTTCCGAGTCGGAGAAGGAAAACTTCCCCTTCTTCAAGGTATTGACTCCCTGGCCGTTGGTACCGATCCAGAGGGTCCCCCGCGAATCGTGGAAAATCGACCTCACGTCGTTCCCTGATAATCCTTCTTGCGTCGAGTAAAACTTGAACTCATCGTTTATCGCTGCGGCTGCACCTCTATCTCCCGTACCCACCCACATGCGCCCGTCACGATCCTTGTGCAATGCACGAATGTCCGCCTTATCCGGCAGCCCTTTCACAGGACAATATATCAAACGGTCCCGGCCTTCCGAATAAACATAAAGACCATCCCCGGAAGTCCCAATCCACAAGTCCCCCACACGATCCAGGGAAAGCGCGGATATGTAACTACTCTCCAATTTCACCGCCGTGAACTTACCGTTTTCCAGGCAATTAAGCCCCAGGGTCGTTCCTATCCACAACCGGCCTTTCTTGTCTTCGCATAATGCAACGACAAAATTATTGGAAAGTCCGTCCTTCACCGTATAATTCTTAAAAACTCCCTTCCAATAGCGAAGTAAACCGCCGGATGTACCGATCCACAACCCTCCCCGGGAATCTTCCAGGAAAACTTTTACCCGGTTGCTGGCCATTTCCGGTGTATTGGACGTATCGAAAACCCGGAATCGAATCCCGTCGAAACGGGCAATCCCTTCATACGTCGCCAACCACAGGTAACCATCCCTGGTTTGTATAATAGAAAGAATCGAGCTTTGAGGCAGCCCGTCTTCTGTCGTATATACTTCCAGGTTGTACTGGGTAATATTCAACGACGGATCAAGACCGAATAAAATTGTCCAACTCCAGGTGATAAATAATAAACATATCGTTTTTTTATGCATTTCACACCGCCTTTTCTATTTAGCCATAAAAACAAAAAAAAATCAAGTCCTACTACGTGGGGACAGGCAAGAAAAAGCATACCCTGCCTGCATCGACGATGTCCAAATTACCTCGACGATGGCTTAAAAACGTCGCGATTAACCAAAAACGGCCATCGAAGCGAGTTTTGTTTCAATTTTATGCCTTTTTTGCAAGCGTTGCACCTTTTTCCTGCAATCGAATGCGATTTCTTAAAATTTTGTATCCCCCATTAGGATTTAATGCAAATTCTTAAAACGATGGAGAAAATTTCTTCAAATGCATGCAAATTCTTAAAATTTTCTAACCCCCATTACAACGATGAAGCTTTTTGGTTCAATTGAGAGAAAAAAAAGCCCATCGATCGCCATTTTGCCTGCAAAAAGGGGACAAAAAGGGGACAGGCAAGAATGCCGCTAAGATAAGGCTAAATTTTCCCGATAATTGCGCCTGCGAGAGATTTCTAATGCTTTAAATCAGACACTTTATAAAAAGTTTTGGGAGGTGTCGGAACCTGTCCATCCGTGATGGTTTACAAAAAGGTCCTGACAAACTGATTGTGAATCAGGGAATACGTGAACTCGTTAATTTTCTATTAAAAAAAACGACGAACATTTGACATATCGACCGGGTTCCATTACAATACTCATATGAATACACTCCCCAGGTTTTTTAATACCGCAGGCCCCATAGACCAAGCGCGCCATTACAACATCGAACCCCTTCAACGGGTAGACATGGAAGAAATCCGACAACTCATCGATAACCAGAAATACTTTGTCCTGCATGCTCCCCGCCAGACCGGGAAAACATCGTTCCTGCT